>Ga0209311_1000189_pt1 | contig 67568 bp, 40 predicted proteins | sample AD_UKC045_MetaG_FD_184417 | JGI IMG/M metagenome (GOLD analysis project Ga0209311, IMG submission 184417) | Active sludge microbial communities of municipal wastewater-treating anaerobic digesters from USA - AD_UKC045_MetaG (SPAdes) (version 2) | ecosystem: Engineered > Bioreactor > Anaerobic >...
CAGCCTCATAGCGCATGGCGGTCATTTCGAGGATGCCGTGCTTGTCCATCTAATATACTCCTTTTTTTTATCTAACTCTTTTGTCTATATGGAACCGCAAACGTCCCCGTTTGCGCTTCTGAACTCATCTCGTTCTCTTGATGATTCTGCGTTGGGTGATATCTCTATACTGCATGGTCTGGCGCGCTCCCCAGCTTTGCCAGACCGTCTGAATCTGGGGCTCGGGACGCTCCACAAAGGGCAGGGACTCTTCAGCGTTAACGATAGCCATCACTGCGGAGATGGCGGCCAGTTCTTTCTTGTCCATCATCTTAGAAGGTCCTAAGCGGGGATGTTGCCGTGCTTTTTGGGCGGCAGGGCTTCAGACTTGGTGGAAAGGATCTCAAGCGCGTCGATGAGACGGGCGCGCGTCTCGGAAGGAACGATCACGGCATCCACATAGCCACGGGAAGCGGCCACGTAGGGGTTGTTAAACTCTTGTTCATAGATGGCGATCATCTCGGCCCGCTTGGCTGCCTTATCCTCGGCTCCGTCTATCTCTTTGCGGAAGATCACGTTGGCCGCTCCCTGAGCGCCCATCACGGCAATTTCAGCCATGGGCCAGGCAAATACCATGTCGGCTCCCAAGTGCCTGCTGCTCATAGCGATGTAGCTGCCGCCATAGTCTTTGCGGGTGACCACGGTGAGCTTGGGCACGGTAGCCTCGCTGTAGCACCACAAGAGCTTGGCGCCATGCCGGATGATCCCATTCCATTCCTGATGGGTGCCGGGAAGGTAGCCTGGGACGTCCACCAGGGTGAGCAACGGAACGTTGAAAGCGTCGCAGAAACGGATGAACCGGGTGGCCTTGTCCGAGGCGTCGATATCCAGACATCCGGCCAGCACGGTGGGCTGGTTGGCAATGATGCCGATGGCCCGTCCGTTGAGCCGGGCAAATCCCACGATCAGATTGCGGGCGTAGTATTTATGCGGCTCGAAAAACTCCCCGTTATCCACCAGGGAACTGATCACGTCGTGCATGTCATAGCTCTGTTTGGGGCTGTCCGGAATGATCGTATCCAGTTCCGGACAGAGGCGATGGGGATCGTCCTGACACAGGATGCGGGGCGCGTCTTCCATATTATTGGCAGGCAGATAGCTCAGTAGCAGCTTGATCTGGTCGATGGCGTCGGCATCGTTTTCACAGGCAAAATGCGCGTTACCGCTGTGGGTGTTGTGAGACATGGCGCCGCCCAGTTCTTCCTGAGTGGTCTCTTCACCAGTGACGGCACGGATCACGTCCGGACCGGTAATGAACATGAAAGAGGTGTTTTTGACCATGAAGACAAAGTCTGTCATGGCAGGAGAATAGACCGCTCCGCCCGCGCAGGGCCCCATGATGGCAGTGATCTGAGGGATCACACCACTGGCGCGGGAATTGCGGAAGAAGATGTCTCCATAGCCTTTAAGGGCATCCACACCTTCCTGGATACGGGCCCCGCCACTATCCTGAATGCCCACCAGCGGAACTCCGCTCTTGAGGGCCATATCCATCACCTTGCAGATCTTGGCGGCGTGCATTTCGCCCAAAGAACCTCCCCGGGAGGTGAAATCCTGGCTGAAGGCAAAGACGGGGCGGCCATCGACCATGCCGTGGCCGGTGATCACACCATCCGAAGGAATCTCGATCTTCTCCATGCCAAAATTGTCGCAGCGATGCTGCACAAACATATCCAGCTCTCTGAAAGTGCCGGGATCAAACAGCAGGTCGAGCCGCTGCCTGGCCGTAAGTTTACCTCCGGCAACCTGTTTATCCACAGCTTTGGCGCCGCCCATGAGCCGCACCTTGGCCTCGCGGGTTTGCAGGTCCCGGATCGCGTCCTTGGTAGAAAGCATAAGTGTTTCCCCTTGTATATCAGTAGATTATGATAAGCGTGTGAGCCCCGTGGACTAGCCTGGGGGCCGGATAAACCAGAATCGGATACTCCCCTTATTTCGTCAAGAAAAAGCTGAAGACGCAAACGCTTGCGTCTTCAGCTTCAGATTGAGGCAGGGTAAAAAAGCTTACTCAGCTATCACCCTGACGGCGTTTTCGTTTACCTTGAGGCCTTCGGCCACCATCACGACCTTCTTAAAGAGCTCGCTCACATCCACGATGCGGCTGTTGAGCCAGTATCCAGCCCGCCCTTCCTGATTGCTTTCGGGGTAGCGGTAATAACCATTCTGGTCCGTAACGTCAAAGAAGATCACTTCCCTGCCCAGCACGAGGTCTTCGCGTTTGGCAATGCGGGTCTTTTTGAAGTATTTGGTCCAGACGGTGCTGCCGTCCATGGTGACGAGGAACTGGGCCTGCCATTTGGTGTCTTCAGAGGCGGGAGTGATCATTTTGCCGATGCGGGCATAAATCCAACCCTGGTCCGTGAGGGCATCTTCGGTGATAAAAAAGTCATCGGGCTGCACAAAGTGCATATCCGCTACGCCAGCGGGAGGAGGAGTGTTGGGATCGGGGGTCTCAGGAGTGCTGGGTGTGGAAGCAACCAATACTACGTCCGGCAGTACCGGATTGACATTCAGGCGGGGAACGCAGCCGCTGAGCAGAACCAGGGCGGCCAGGATAGCGATCACAGTGATCGCGCGGGATCCAAAACGAGAGGACATGTTCATAACAGTCTCCTTTGCAGATGTTTTTGTCTCTTGTTCAAACTTGCCATGGTATCCATACTTGTCAAAGCTTTTTTTGCCCACGGGCAGACCGCCTAGGTGCCCTCAATAAAAACTTCATATGTCCAAGCCCAAAAGACCCTGAGCCAGACGAGACGAACGATCGAGATTTGCTAACTTCGTTCAGATCATTTTATTGTCTGTTTAGGACTGAATCCGGTAGAATCAAAGGGGTGTCCAAGTGCGGCAGTAAATGGTGGTAGATTTGAAGTTTGGGTGATTAAACCGGGTAGCCTGATCTGGGAAAGCCCCAGTCCAACAAACCAGGTGTGGATGTCATATCTTGCTTGCCCATAATGTGATAGCGTCAATTGGCCCAGTGAGACTGATTTGAAGTTCTAAGTACCAGCCTCCAAATGGTTTTACTCTCCGGCCATGACCTTTCACTTGACAACGGAAGCTGCTGAACTTATAGTGACGCCGATGTGTTTTCGGCTGCGGGGAAAATTCCCGCGGCGAGGTGCCAGGAGGTATCAGATGCAAATCAAAACGCTGTTGCTGGCGTTGTCCTTGCTTTTTCTGCCAGGCATGGCCCTGGCTGAGGTCCTGAGTGTAGGAAGCGATGGCACGCAACCCTACACCAGCATTCAGGCCGCGATCAACAACAGCACCCACGGTGATATCATTCAGGTGAGCCCGGGAGAGTATGTTGAGCATCTGGACACAATGGGCAAAAACCTTACTATCCGCAGTTTATACATCTTTACCCAGGATGAGGAAACCATCCACGGCACCATTATCCGGGCCAGTTTCCCCAATTCCTGCCTGCTGGTGCACAACCACGAGACTGTGATCATCGACGGGTTCAATCTCGTCAACAACATGCCGGAAGTGCTGTCTCATCCCCATGTGAACGGATGGAACCTGAAAGCTGGAGGCATCGAAGTATATGAAGATTCCAGCATCCAAATCACCAACTGCGTAATCAGAAACTGTTATGGCCAGGGCGCGGGAGGAGTTTTCTTTGTTGGCGACAACTTCTATATGTCCAACACCAAAATATACGAGTGCTATGGCGTAGACGGACCTGGAGGCCTGGCCATCGGAGGCACGGGCCTGGTTTCCATCGTATTTGACGCGGTGCTGCCAAACAGCATCTACAACAACACTTCCTTCAACGGGATGGATATCCTGCTGGCGGATTTACCGCAACCCCTGAATCTGGTGTTGGACACCTTCAGTGTGATTCTCAGCGAACCGGACTGGTTCTACATTCAGTATGACGGTGCCCAGGACCTGAGCATTTCAGTTCAACACGCTTACTTTGACCTGGTCAACCATGATCTGTATGTAGCGCCGGGAGGAGATGACGGCAATTCCGGTCTGTCTCCCCAAGATCCGCTCAAGACCATTGCCAGAGCGGCAAAAATCATCGCCTCGGACAGCCTGGCAGCCAAAACCATCCATCTGGCAGCCGGCGAATACAATCTTACCGGTTCCGGCCAGTTTTTTCCGCTGACGCTCAAATCTCACACCCGTTTGAGGGGCGACGATCCTGAGCTTGTGATCTTCAACCCTGAGAATAGCGGCAGGGGCTGTTTGTCATTTTTTAACCAGCATAACATCAGGATCGAGAACATCACTTTTATCCCTCACGTGATCGAAACCGCCAACACTTTCCCGATTTTCGCGGCTCGCGTCCACAACCTCGAACTGCGGAACCTGAGCTGGAACGGCAATATAGAGGACTATTTTGACGATTTCACCCGCATCCGCATTGGCTATTGCGATGGCGTGATCTGCGAAAACATCACAGCCAGAAACGCCACGACCAACGACCATAACAACCTCGCTGTGTCGGTCCTGAGTTCCAGAAATATCTTCCTGAACAATATTCTGATCGACAATCTGGTGATCCTGTCCGACGGGTTCCATTCCGGTCTGTTGGTCTATGAATCGGACGCCACCGTGCGCAATACCGTGATCTCAAACTGCTACGCCAATTGCGGCACGATGTTTATGTACCAAAGCCGGGGAACGGAAGGAGTCAACCTGGACCTTTCCAATATGCTGTTTATCAACAACATATCCACTTCAGCCGATGCGGGCGCGCCCATCTACATCTTCAACCAGTTTGAGCGCGCGCAAATCCGCAACAGCACCTTTGCCTACAACAATGCCTGGGGACGCTATGTGATGTTGCTGCGCGGATACGGTGATATCTACAACTGTATTTTCTATAATCCGGACAACCATTTGCGGGACCTGCTGCTCAACAACGTGAATGACGGGGATACCTTCAACCCCGGAGTTTCCTACAGCCTGTTTACCGTTCCGGTCGGTGTGCAGGATTCCACCGCGGTCAGCTTTAGCAATCTGCTGATTGGCGAAGATCCCCTGTTCGAGGGTCATGGCCAGCCGGCCTGGGATACCTCTCTGCCTGCCTCCTACCAGCTAAGTTCAATCTCGCCCTGCGTCAATGCCGGGACTCCGGATGTCAGCGGCTTGAACCTCCCCCCCACTGATTTGGCTGGCAATCTCCGGATCTGGGACGGCAGGGTGGACATGGGCTGCTTTGAGTATGGCTCCGTGCCTTATGTATCCAATCCCGAGCCGGATATCCCCTCAGCTCCCGATCAAATCGTCCTTTCGCTGTTTCCCAATCCTGTCCGCGCGACCGCGTCCAGGGCAGCTTATGTATTTATCGAATTCACTCTTCCAAAGCTGGTGAAAGAGGACGCTATAATCCAGATATACAACCTTAAAGGGCAGAGGCTCAGAACTCTCAGACCGGGCATAGTGCCCGCTTCGACTTCCGGGCAGGGTGGCATCTATTCAACGGTGTATGACTGCCGCGATGAGAGCGGCCGCAAACTCCCATCCGGAATATATCTGATCAGGGTGGAATCCGGAAAATATCACAGCACTGGCAGATTCACTATCGTCAAATGACGCCTGGATGAGATATCCTGGCAGGACCTGATAAATGCTGCCGGCAGGCTCTTGGGGACTGGCTGACGTCATCGTCTGCTGAGGGAACTCGCGGAACGAAAACAGGGACCTTTACGCTTCCCGTGGCAATGGCGTTCCCAGCTCAGATCAGATCAGCCCTGTAAGCCTGTCATAACCCTCCACTTCTTCTATAAGCCCACCCTCCACGGCGGTTTTCACGGAGCGGCAGGGCAAGGGAGCGCTCTCTATCAGAGCTCTGCTGAGTTCCGTGACTGGGATGTCCAAAGCCCTGGCCTGAGCATACATGAGACGGGTATAGAGGGCGTAGTGATTGTTGATGAGCTTAGCTCCGGCTTTGAGCTCCGAGTTGTGGAGCAGCTGATAGAGCTTGAGGTCCGCGATAAAAGCTGCCGAGGGGTTCAAAGCTTTCAGGTGCTTGCTGTTTGAGGACAGACGGGCGTTGGACTGGCTGGCCCGCGGTTTTGTGTAGCGCCGGGCTACCATGGTCTTGAGCTTGGAATTGTAGTAATAGACCAGATCATCGCATTCGCCCTGGTAGATCCCAAGGCGGTGTTTGAGGGTGACTTTCATTTCTTGTTCTCCTTTTTATGAGTGGTTTAGTGATTTGAGGAACTCCTGCCGGGCAAGGGCCCTTGCGTGGACTCCTAACTCAGGTTTTGGCCGGTTTGCTTCAACACAGAGAAAAGCAGAGGTTGTTACAGAGAAAAGCAGAGAGGTTTTTAAAAACAGAGGGACGGAGGGACAGAGATTTTTGAGGAACAGAGGATTCAGGGAACAATGAACAGAGCACGGTGAACAGTGCCTTAGAATGTGGAGCCGGAAACGTCCTCGTTTCCGTGGGCCTGTAGCGACGAATTCCAATTCGGCGCGTGCACATAACGCGTAACGGGTAACGCATAACGATCTGAAACACAGAGAAAAGCAGAGGTTGTTACAGAGAAAAGCAGAGAGGTTTTTAAAAACAGAGGGACGGAGGGACAGAGATTTTTGAGGAACAGAGGATTCAGGGAACAATGAACAGTGAACAGTGCCTTAGAGTATGGAGCCGGAAACGTCCTCGTTTCCGTGGGCCTGTAGCGACGAATTCCAATTCGGCGCGTGCACATAACGCGTAACGGGTAACGCATAACGATCTGAAAAACAGAGAAAAGCAGAGGTTTTGCAGAGAAAAGCAGAGACGTTGTGAAAACGGAGGAACAGAGGGATAGAGCTTATTAAGGTACGCGGAATGGAAACGGATGTCCTTATAGGGTCGCGTAACGCGTCTCGCTTCCCGATCTGTATCACTGGCTTTAGCCGGTCGTAGCACTGACTTTAGTCGGTGCGTGACAAGCATGCCCAGCCCCGTTGGAGTTCAAGCGGCCACGATAAAGCTATGCATGACAACGAGTTTGCGGGCCGCTTGGACTTCAACCAGCACACCCGCGAGAGAAATGTCTTCGATGTGCTGCACGTAAGTCCAAAGCCCCGTCAGGTATAGAGATAAACGCATTATCTATTTAGGGGCTTTGAAATCCAAGACGGCCAAGGTGGTAATTTTCACAGGCTCTTTAGCCGGTTTGCTTCAACACAGAGAAAAGCAGAGACGTTGTGAAAACGGAGGAACAGAGGGACAGAGCTTGTTAAGGTACGCGGAATGGAAACGGATGTCCTTATGGGAATCGCGTAACGGGTAACGCGTCACGCTTCCCTATCAGTATTTCCCGCCTGTCGGGAGGGTATCTCACTCATATCCCACCCCAAAGCCCGGGTTAGGCACGCGATAAGCGTGCGATAAGCACGGGATAGTGACAAGCACGGAAGCGACTGCCGGGAAAAATCGTTCCTCTACTATATATAGGGTTACATGGACTCAGGGGAAAAACATGACTGATGTAAGTGATTTTTACCATGCAGTCTATATGTATGAGCAGCAGTAGTATACCCGATGCATTGAACCACAGTACAGAAAGTAGCAATAATATCATTCATACCCCGTGACTGTCCTGTTTGATGCACAGCAGCTGAATTCGGTTTTACATGACAGAACCGACGCCTATGGTCGCTACCCAAGCTCTTTAGCCTGAGATGATGAATGTTCAGCATTGTAACACTGCTCTTGATCCCCGCTTTCCGGATCAGTGTGTTATGCGGTTTCACCAGCGCACCCGGAAAACTGTCTATGCAATTTTTACAGTGCTACCGGTAAATTGTCCAGGCTTTTTTCCGGGTGACTCACTGAACTGGTCAGTGCTGAAATAGTCTCATGCATTGATCTGATATCGTAGTCCTGCTTGACTACTATTGATTATTGCTGCTGAAGGTCTGTCACATCCTCCACAAACTCCCCAATATGTTCCTCACGCGTGTTAAAACTGCACATCAGCCGCACCTCGTTGAGCGCTTCATTCCACATATAGAAGTGATATTTATCCATCAGGGGCTGAGTGATATTCTGCGGGAGGATGCAAAACAGAGCGTTCACGACCGGCGGCATGGTGATTTCTATCTGATCAAGCTCTGCCAGACGCTCTCCCAGAAGCTCGCACATCCGGTTGGCATGCAAGGCGTTATCTCTCCACAGCTCATTCTCCAGATAGGCAATGAACTGAGCCCCGATAAAGCGCATCTTGCTGAAAAGCTGGGAAGCCTGTTTGCGGTAGAAGCGCATGGCGTTGTTGATCTCAGGCCGGAAGCTGATGATCGCCTCGCCAAAGAGCAGGCCGTTTTTGGTGCCGCCAAAGCTGACGATATCGGCTCCGGCATCTCTGGTAATAGCTGCCAGAGAGCAGTTTAGAGCAGCCGCGGCATTGGCCAGCCGGGCTCCGTCGAGGTGCAGATACATGTCATGTTGATGGGCAAAATCGGCCAGCGCGGAGATCTCATTGGGAGTATAGAGACTGCCGTATTCGGTGCTTTGGGAGATGGAAATCACTCTGAACTGGCTGTGATGCTGGTCCCGGTTGCCATATAAGCGTGGCGCGATCAGTTCTGGAGTCAGCTTGCCGTCCGGGGTGTCGATGGCCTGCAGACGTCCCTGAGTAAACTTTTGCACGGCCCCGCATTCATCCACGTTGATATGAGCGCTACTGGGACAGGCCACCGCGTGCCATGAGGAGATAAGTGACTGCAGGGCTATCACATTGGCCCCGGTACCACTCATTACGAACCAGGCCTCGCAAGCCCCGCCAAAGAGCTCGCGAACCCGCGCCAGGGCTTCCTGGGTGATGGGATCGTCGCCATAGGCGGGACAATAACCCTGATTGGCCTTGAGGATGCTGTCCATGACGGCGGGATGAACTCCGCTGTGGTTGTCGCTGCCAAAACTGATGGGAAACATAGTATATATCCTTTGTCGTTATACGTTATGCGTTAACCGTTATGCGTTATGCGTTACGCGTTATGGGTTTGGAGTACGTGGTTTTGCCTTTCGGGCTTCCAGTTTACGCTGCAGGCGCTCCAGCCTCCTGGCAGCTTCGGACAGGCGTTTCAGGTCCGGCACCGGTCTGCTCTGATGCCAGTTGATGAGGGTTTGGGTCCTGTGGACGGCCGTTTCCAGCTCTCCCCTCTTTTCCAGTATCATACACAGCTCCAGCAGGGAGGCCGGGTGTTCCAGATCGGAGGCGATCTCAAAGCACTCACTGGCCCCTTCCAAATCGCCTTCCCGCTTATAAACCATGCCCAGTTCATAGGCTGAAGGCCCGCTGCAAAAGCCCTGGGCCATGAGGTCCACCAGAATTCTCCTGGCCGTCTCGTGCTGGCCCTGGCTCTGATAGAGCCTGGCCACAGCCAGATAATCCACTCTGGGATCCTGGCCAGTCTTCACAGGCTCGGCAATGGCGTTGCCGACGATGCCAAACAGGGCCGCGGTGTTGAGCACGTCCAACTGGTTGTGCAAGAGAATCCTGCGGATGGGTTCCGGATCGCCGCTGATCAGATACTGATAATAGGTCTGGGGGATCAGGCCACCGCTGATGTCCAGTTCCTTGTCTCTGATCTGGCCCATGATATAGAATTCCAGGCTTTCCAGAGCGCAGGAGGGAAGCTGGTTTTTCCAGAGCCGCCGGGCTATGTGCAAGAGGTCCAGATGCTCTTTTTCCCGCAGATTGAGCCACAGTCTTTGATAGAGGAGGCGGGATTCCAGCACCGGGATATCGAAGGTCTTGCCGTTGAAAGTGACCAGCACGCTGTGAGTTTCCAGCAGTTCCATCAGACGGTCAAAGGAATTGAGCTCGGCATCAGGATCCGGCAGGAAGATCTGCTCCACCGTGTAGGTATCGCCTTCGTAGTAGCCCAGACCGATCAGAAAGGCGAGGGTGTTGCCTCTGCCCAGACCGGTGGTCTCGAGGTCCAACACCAGAAAGTCTTCCGGTTTCCAGGGGGTGGAAAGGTCCATGCCGGCCCAGCTTAACAGCACTTCCGGCAAGGCGTTGGGATACAGGGGCTGCCCATCGTCGCTAAAGCGCTCCCAGCTCTTTTTGATCAGATAGACCGGGTCTCTGGAATGGACGGACCACTCCCCCTCCACCATTGCCTGCAGGGGTTCACGGGTGAGAGTCTTGATATCCAGGCTGTAGTCTTCCCGGTCGCGGTCCATATCCATGGTGCAAGGCTGGCAGGGGTGGATGGCTTGTCAATAAAAAGCTGAGATGGACTGATGAAGGCTATCGAATCACTGGCGCATAGTTTATCCTTCTGTCCGGGAAGGATTGTGGAAAGATATCCATAGCGTCGTGCATAAATTTCCTCATTTTCTAATGATTATCGCTTGACAGGAAGCGGGGAAAGAATAGACCATTGCTCTGTGTGTTGATTCTCTTTATAGCAATATCCTGGGAGTATAGTAATGCAAGAAGCGAAAGACGGCCGGATTTTCAGCTCCGAAACAGAACACAGGGAGTTTGTGCCCTGGTGGCGTTCTGGCACCGGCATCGTCTTTTTGATCATCCTGCTCTTCTTTGTCTATGCGGCCGCCCTGATCATTCCAAGGCTCAGCAGCACCCGAACAGTGCTTGTGAACGGCCTGGAAGTGTTGAGGGACATCAAACCGACCCGCATTCTGATCAGCCCCAAAGAAGCCAGACAAATGGCCCGGCTTCATCTGGAAAAGCTGACTGGCGCAGCCCCGGGGGCAGAGCTTCGGGAATATGCCAGGCCCTGGAGCAGCGATCCTGTCTCGCGTTATTACGCCCTCTTCGAAAACAGCATCGATGCCTTTTATAATCTTCTGGATAGCTACATCATCCGCGAGGGCTGGAGAGTGGACTTTTTGGACACCCGAGACAACAGCTTTCCCTGGAGCGTGTTCCTGGATTCATCCGGAAAGCTGCTCTGCTGCCAGAACAATCCCACCCATCCTGACAAACCCGGGGCCATCACAGAAGCCGAGGCCCGTCTGACCGCACAAAGCTATCTGACTCCCACGGTTTATGGCTCCATTCCCAGCTTTCATGAAAGCTCGGCTGTCCCGCTTCCCGATCAGCATCAGTGGCTCTTCAGCTTTTCTGATTCTCTGGATCACGAGCTGGTTTCCGGCCGGGTTCAGCTGCAGTTGGTGATCGGTGCTGGAGGAGTTACGTCCTTCCAGCCCGGAATCAGCATGCCCCCAGACCACGCCGCTTCTATAGCCGCCGCTGAGCAGCTCACCAGGCGGATGAAGATTGGGGCCCTGGTGGTCATTCTGCTCTTCATGATCAGGCTGTTTGTCTTTACCCTGGGAAGGTTCAGGAGGGGTGAATGGGACCGCGGCACCTTCTGGAGGTCTCTGCTGCTCTTGCTTCCCATGATCCTCTACAATGTGTATGACCGCAATCATCAGTTGCGTCTGTGGGTCAGCGAACCGGGGCTTCCTGTCATCAGCGGAGCGGTTTTTTATGGAGCGGGAGCGCTCTTCGCGCTGTTCATCTCAATGTTTCTGGCCTGGAGCCTCAAGTGGATGCGCGAGCGTGAGATTGATCCGCACTACATGCCCCTCGTGGCTGGCCGGGTCCCGCTCATTAACCTCAGTTCCTTTCTCAGCCTGCTGGGAGTGATCCTGATGGTCGTCAATATGGGCCTGGCCCACATGTTTTCCGGACCCTCGGAAGCCCTGCCCATCTACAGCAACCGTATCTCACTGTCTTTTATCATGTTTGCCATGTATCTGCTGATCCTGGGATTCATGATCTTTATCGTGTGGCGCTGGGAACAGATCAGGCGTCGGACCGCGCCCCGGATCATAGCAGGCCTGGTGGCGTTCCTGGTCATCACAAGTATCATTACCCTCAGCACCTTACCGTTGTTTAAGGGACCCTTTCAGGCCAGACTGCTGATCATGTTCTTCTGTTTCATCCCCTTTACCGGGATCACGGCGCTCCTGCTGCTCTATCAGATGAGGATCAGGATGTGGTATCTATGCAGTCTCACATGGTTGGCGGCACCAGTCCTCTGCGAGTTCTTATCCCCCAGCCATAAATATGGAGGAGAAAACACCTTCATCATCGTGGCCCTCGTCGCTCTGTATGGCTGGCTCCTGATCGTGCTCCCCGAGCGGAAACGGAAACAAACCCCTTGACCAGATCTGCCCCTTATCTCCAATAGTATATCCTCTCTTGAGGATCAAGATACAAAAAACAGGGAGTTTGCGTGAAAAAGATTCTGATCGTGATTGGGATCCTGTTGGTGGCTTTTTTCATCTACAGGGAGTTCATTGGCATCAAGCAATTAACCGGTGAAAATGACGAGTATAACCTCAAGCTCGCCATTGAGGAACATATTGATCCCTATTGGCTGGAGGCCGGTGCTGGAGTTGAGAAGATTTATGTGGATAAGCTGGAGGATGTAAAGTGGGAGACCATCGACAAAGATCAGGGGCTATACGACTGCACGGCAACTATCAAGGGCACGTATATGGTGAGGGGATCAGAGCAAGCCTTTTCCGTGCGCCGCAAGTTCAACGTCGATCGCAGCAACAAGATTAAGGGCTATCGGGTCAAGCTGATCGAATGAGGGCGTTCATAACTGATTCAGGACGGGGTGATTGACCGCGCGAGCGGCTTTAGACCAGGTATGAGAACCGGCAAAATCATCGCCATCGAGTGTGGCTGCGGCTACCTGCTGTTCCGCTATTACAAAGCTGGAAAGGGACGCCTGATCAAATGCCTGATCAGCCGCCTCAGCCAGGATAATGTGGGCCTCCAGGGTGCCGCCACTCTCTCCAGACCATTGTGTCCATCCTGTGGCAAAGAACTGGGCATCATCATGATGATCCACGGCGAACCGGCTCTGAAACTGAACCAGGGGACGATCAGGAGCGTGAGAGTGTAGACAGGATGAGACAGTTGCATATGATCGTAGCACTAGCTTCAGCCGGTCGTAGCACTGGCTTCAGCCGGTCGTAGCACTGACTTTAGTCGGTGCGTGATAAAACACTATCTGCTTTCACATCAATGGTGTAACACTCAGAGTCTGTATCGCGTGGTACCGGCTAAAGCCGGCACTACGACCGGCTGAAGAGCTTGTGAAAAAACTGATGATCGTGGCATTATTCCTTACGAGTCCCAGCGGGACGGCAGTTTAGATAGATCCGGTGTCCCAAACAAAGATGAGTCCTGCAGGGACGGCAGTTTAGATAGATAAGTGCTTATAATTATAACTCATTATCATCGTATTAGTCTAATCTAAACTGCCGTCCCGATGGGACTCAAACAGGTGGCAGAAGCCTCGCGTATCTAGCTAAACTGCCGTCCCCATGGGACTCAATGCGCCATTTTCGCACAAGTTCTAAAGCCAGTGATACCAATTATTCAACGGTCTTAGGATGGATGCTCAGGATGCTGCCAGTGATATGATCCTCACGACAGAATATGGGAAGCAGCGATAGCGGAAAGCGACTGCCCCCAGACCCGGCTGGGAGGATTGTCCCAATAGTTTAGCTCAGTTATCCACAGGCCAGAGGCAGCCATTCAGGCTGCCTCTGCTTTTAGTTAGATCTTTTTATTATATTGCTTTAAGTTATCTACCGTCCGGATTATTTAAGCGGGCCTTGCCTGTTTTGAGATGATCGGCATAGGCGGAAGCCCAGGAATTCATTGGTGACAAAGGGATAGGAAGAATCGCGGTTGGCAACCCGACTGTAGGTGGCATCCGCGTTCCAGAATCCGCCTCTGCGGATGCGCTCAGAGCCCACGGTGGGGCCTGTGGGATTTTCGGAAGCATCACCGCTGTAAGCACCTGCAAGGTCCCAGCAGAGTTCGTTGATGTTTCCGCTCAGATCATAAATCCCCAGAGCATTGGATGTTTTTCCGGCAACGGCTTTGCTACCTGAAGGGCTGTTCAGGTAATACCAGGCCACGGAGCCGATCTCATCTGAGCCGGCATACAGGTAATCCGGAAGATTGGAAGCGCTTCTGGCAGCATATTCCCACTCGGCTTCGGTGGGCAAACGGTAACCATCTGCGGACCAGTTACAGATCACACTGTCCCAGGCAGGATTGAACTCGTAAGGTACATCTCCCCAGGTAGATGGATTGGTGGAGCCTAATATGCTGTAGGCCGGGGTAAGCCCCTCTGCCAGACTGCGGAGGTTGCAGTATTTTATCACGCTGTACCAGGATACATTATAGACGGGGAATTGGTCCCCCACGCCAAAGCCCGCGGCGGGATTCGATCCCATGGTGTCCGTCCATTCTTTTTGGGTAACTTCGGTCTTTCCCATGTAGAAGGCACTCAGCGTAACGCTGTGAGCGGGAAGCTCATCCGCGAAACCAGTGCCGGTGGTCCTGCCCATCGTGAAGGTCCCGGCTGGAACATAAACTAACCTGGAGGATGATCCGCCCACCGCTTTCACCTGGTAGAATCTAACGTTATCAGTGATAAGGGCAGTCCAGCTACAGTCACCAAAGACTCCTCTGTAGTCCTCCTCAAACGCGCCCCCGGGCGTAGCTGAAGACAGGACTTTGTAGCTGGTGGCATGGGGGACGGGATCCCAGGTCAGGACTATGTAGTCTCCATTGATCTGGATAGTGACGCCATCCGGAGCGGAAGCGGGAGCTTCAACCGCAGTTACAAACGTGAGTTCGTTGCCATAGACGGTCCCCGTAGCATAGATGGCGTAAGCTCTGAGATAGTAGCTGGAGTCCGGCGTAAGGGGTGAAATGCTGCTGCTGAAAGCACCTGTCCCGCTTCCATCAGTGCTGTGATCATGGCTGATGTCAGGATTGGGCAAGAGGCTCCAACACACCCCTTTGGAGAGAATCTGCCAGCCTCCGTCGCTGGTCACGTTGCCACCGGCCACAGCGGAACTGGTGGTGATATCAGATACCGCGCTTGTTGTCACTACCGGCAGGGAAACCCCGGTTCCGGATACCGTGATGGTTTGGTCTTCCAGGCCTTCTGTAGAGATGCTGATCATCCCGGAATAGGGAGCCACCTCAATGGGCTGGAACCAGACGTCTATGGTGGTCTGAGCAATGTCTCCACCGCTGGGGCTGATGATGATCTGGTTATCTGATCTGGGAAGGTCAGTCCTGGCATCCGCTACGCTTAACCTGAATCCGGTGGGAACCGAGATGATTACATCTCCCAGTATTGCAGAGCCATCCAGTGTAAAACTCTGAGCTGGTGACGCGGTATTGACTGTCACGCTGCCAAAGTCCGGAAGGCTGGTGGTGCTCACATTCAGCTCCGGGCTGGGAGTGTTGAAGAGATACACTTCGCCCACTCCCGTTCCCATGGCGTTGTTGGCAAAAGCGCAGTAAAAGTACTGAGTTCCGCTGTCCAGGCCCGTAAGTGGGAGAGTAAAGCTATTGCCGATGCTTTCGGAATAGAGGATTTCTCCATATTCACGGGGATCCGGATCGCTGCCAAAGTAAAAACCTTTGCTTGTGATGGTCATTCCACCCGCGTCAGTTATAGATCCGTACAGAGTAGCGGAAGTGGAGCTTAAATCTGATACTCCGCCTGAAGTTACCACTGGAACTATCCCCGCGCTGCCAGTAACGGGTACATTGATCAAGCCGGTATGATCCGTAGTGATTACGATGTTGCCATTATAGACCTGCACAGCGGTAGGCGCGAATCTCACCACAAAGGAACCCAACTCACCCGGAGCCAAGATAAACTGCTCGCTGTCTGACCAGCGGCCTCCTGTTTGAGAACTGGTCAGGAATACATCATTTGCTCTGGTGGCCGGCTGAATGTAGTAACCCGCCGGGACAGTTATGGAACCGTTTAAGTGGATGCTGCCACTATTTGTCAGAGTCAACCCAAAGATGGATTCCGATCCCACTTCCATGAGAGGATAGTTGAGGAAGCTGGGGTTTACGCTCAGGCCAGGGCTGCCCACTGAGACTGTGATGGGCACCACTTTCACGGATGTTATCGGATCATTTGAGGCAATATGGACCTCAGCTTGATAGGTGCCTGGCTCCATGCCATTGGTGCTGATATTCAGCTGATGCTGGTCCGTCATTCCGGGAGAAATCATCCCGGATACACTGCTGGCCTGCCCGTTAAAGAATACCCAGCCAGTGGGAGGATTGCTACCGGTAACCACAACATTATCGATATTGAGGTCATTGCCATACTGGCTGATGCCTAAGAGGCCAATCTGCAGGTAGTTTTGGTTAGCATAGGCGGACAGACTCACAGTATGCTGCCGCCAGCCCTCAGGTAGTTGGGTCCTCTCGATGGGGTCTCCCACATTTTGCCAGGTCTGGCCAGAGAATATCTGCACCTGGATTCTGTCGTTGCTGGCAGGATAAGCGGTATCGTGAAGCATCCAGAAGCTGAGGCTGATACTGGAGTAGCCGCTAAAATCCAGGTATCCTGATTGCAGGCGGGTTTGATTGCCCGTGGAGCAGGTCCAGGAGTTGAAGATGGCCAGATACTGGCCATCCTGAGGAGTGGACCCTCCGGGATGATAGGTGCTGGTAGCACGACTCCACACCCCTGCCGTCCCTACCTGCTGCACTACTGCGGTACTCCATCCTGAGGGGGGAAAGGCGGTTTCAAAGCTCTCGGACATAATCACAGCACGGGAGCGGGTGGGATATTCGATTGTGCCATAATAGCTCAGGGCAGTATTTCCGCTGTCTGTGACAGATAGTGTTTCTGTATGGCTGCCTTCTGGCAGGATACCCTTGATGATCTGGGTGGGGTTCACCGTTATCTGTGCTCCCATACCATTTCCGGACAGGGTAATATTGATAGGTGCTCCACCGGCATTATGAGTAATCACCAGGGTAGAGTTATAGCTTATAGGCTGAGTGGGCAGAAATCCCACCTGCACCTCAAGCGTGGTACCAGGCAGTGCCAGAAAGTCCAGGCTGCTGGTGCGCTGGGGCTCATCAGCTTTTCCGTTTGCGGCTGGGGTATCATTCCTGTAGATATTCGCGGTAAAATCATCCGGAAGGCTGATGGTGCCGGCCAGAGAACCGGAACCGCTGTTGGTGATGGTGAAAGAGCGGTACTCACTCATCGGAATAAACACATTGCCAAAGCTGAGACTGCTCTGGTTGACCCCGATGGAAGGATTCTGGCTGTTCCAGTTGATCCGCTGCCAGGGATCGCTTTCAAAGGCGGCACCGGCAAAGGCTCCGCTGGCATTCACGAAACTCACCGAGCCGGAATCGGCATTCTTGCTCACGTTACCCATCCCAGACCAGGTATTGGAGGGGAAGACGGCATCCGTAATGCTGATGAACTGCTCGTTGTTGACGCTCAGCAGCGTTCCGCCATAGCTGCCACTTTGGAATGTGCAGTTTGTGAAGCTGTGGATAGGGTCCACGATCGCTCCGGAATTGATATTGACTCCCGCGTAATCCATGTATTCAAAGATGGCATGTTCAGCCGCTATGGTCCCTCCCGAATACACGTTCAGTCCATAGTAAAAAGCACCGCTTCGGGAGATCAGGGCAGGCTGTCCACTGCTTCCAAGGGCAGATAGCTTGCCACCGCTGTTTACATTCAGCAGATTGCTACCCTGCATCAGAAGCTGGGCACTGGCATTTACCAGGATTTCCGCATTATTGCCAATGTTTACATCTCCGCCGGCGCTGAGCACCTGGGAAGCAAGCTGCAGGCTTCCTTGCGTAACCCCAAGCGTTGAAGAAGCCGGCATAATCAGAGCAGAGCCAAGGGTAACTGCACTGCCGGCGTCTTTGTTTATGGTCAGACTCCCATAGTCAGACGCTCCACCTATGGAAAGCCCGGCATTTTCACCCCCTGTAAAAGTAAGAGCACCTCCAGCCAGAGCAAGCGAGGTTCCCGGGCTGGTGTCCAGGCCTTGATGGAAAGTGTAGATACTGCCATAGTCGCCACTCAGGGTTCCGCTCTGCAGATGCACATTCCCGGTGAATTCGGGTGAGTAATTGTTTATGTGGCAATTAGCTCCGCTGAGGTTAATGTTCAAGTCATTGAACTTCAGGACGGAGGCTTCTATCTGTCTGTTGCCGGTACCCAGAACATTGGCAATTGAGTTTCCGCAGTAAAATCCATTATTCCCATCTATCACCATGTTGTAATCCACAAAGTTCCCATAGAGATTGATGGTGGGAGCTGTTCCCCAGGAGCAGCGCAGCGCGCTGCCCATTGGCAACACAAATCCATCGGCAGGTGTATTGAGGACGGAGCTATCCCGCAGACTCAACCCTCCGGTGATAAATTCATAAGAGTTGGCGCTTAAGGCAGCCCCCACCCCCAATTCCAGGGACTTGTCAATTTGCAGGATGTTAAAGGTCTCATTGCTGGTAATCAAGGAGTATCCACTACCCATAAAGGAAACCGTCCCGTTGCCTTCAATAAACCCAGCGCTGCCCCTGCTGTTTGTCCAATTGCCATTCACATAGACTATGTCATCAGAAAACGCGACATTCAAAGCACCGCCGCTGATATTGACGTTGCCGTTTACACTCAGGCTGTGGTGGTTTACAAGCATGGTCCCGCTGTTGATGGTCAGGTTGTTCAGGGTAGTGTCGGTTCCCATGCTTAGGGTACCCGATCCGGTTTTTGATAAGACAACATTGTGCAGATAGTTACCTGCCGCCAGTTCTATGGAGGCAGTCCTGGTGCCGATAAATTCTATCGTGCCGGTTGTTTGCATAAAAGAATCTGGTGTAAGTGCCCTTAAGCCCCAGCCAAGCTTTAAAGTACCACCACTTATCAAAAAGCTGCTGGAGGCACCAAATTGGATTCCGTCATTGCTTACCTCAAAGCTTCCCCCGTTGATCACGGTATCGCCGGCAAAGCTTTGATATGTACCTGTGTAAGGATCACTCAGGACAAAACTTCCCGCTTCCACACTAAGCTGAGAGCCGGTTCTCTGATAAAAATCATCCTGCACGGTAAACACACCGCCATCCACCATCAGATGCCCATAAATATCCAAATCATTGCAGGTGACTGTGTTTCCCTCTGGGACCAATTGCGCGGCAGAGCCTTGATGGATAAAGGTCCCGCCGATTAGCACATCAGAGCCGGAAAGGATCATCCGGCTGCGTTCACTGATAGTCAGGTTGCCATTGACCTGCATGTCAGAATCAATGGTGACGAGGTTTTCCTGATAGGTGCTGTTGGTCTTGGCAAAGCTTACATTGGCAAAAAACTGATTGCCTGCGGTGTAGATGAGGGAATTACTGTCTCCTTTGAAAACGCTGGTGTTGCTGCCAGAGAGATTTGCCGTTCCTCCCCAGAAATTCCAATCCCGGTAACATTCTATCACACCATTGCTGATCTCAGAGCTGGAACCTTCGTACCAATACACCGAGCCTTGCACCTGGAGCAAATCACTGGCCGAGACCATCTTCAGTTTTCCATACACTTCCAGGTCGTTACCCACCGCCACGGTTTTTCCCATCAGATCAAAGGTTCCGCCGCTGATGATCAGATCACTGGATAACTCCAGATTGGTGAGGAGGCTGATATAGCTTGTGCGCTCCGGATTTGATTTCCCTGCCGCCCCGGAACCATCATTGCGGCCATCCTTGTTGATGATCAGCGTGGGGATAGCGCTGGGAGCAGTGATGGAAACAGACGCCGCGGTGCTGCCATAGAGCTCGAAACTACCACCCTCCGGATTAAAATCATCACGGCTCACGGTTAGATCTCTGGCCGTACGGATCACTCCGCCAGTGAGATCGACATCCAAAGTGGTGCTGGCCGATGGAGCTATCAGGATACTCACGTCTTTGAAGTCCAGCACTCCGCCCCTCATGGTCAGGGACAAATCATCCGCATTGGCCCAGGAGCTTGGCGATGAACCTCCATAGATATTCATGGTCCCGGTGGCAATGAAATATGTCCCCAGCAAATCAACCGGTTGACTGGCATCCTGATGGATGTTCAGAGTCCCGTCGTTTATCAAGTAATTGCCATAGATTCCATAGCCTGGCATATCGTTTATGGTAAGGTTGCCGCCCTCATGCTCAATAATCCATTCACCCAGGTATAATGGTCTATGGTGGATTCTCCCTCCGCGAAACTAAGCTGACAATCGGGATTGTCGATTACCAGATTGGCAAACAGCTCTCCAAAGCACTGAGAAATCCCGCTACCATTGAACACAACCGTGCTGGAGGCTTTCTGAAAACCTCCGGGTCCCATATTGTTTCTCCAGTTTTTCCCCACATACATAGTGTGGTTATTGGTGACAAAGCCGCCGCTGTTGAGGAAAAAACTACCCTTGATGTGCACATCCGAATAGAGCGTGGTGAAGCGCTGGGTATTGATCTCAAGGTTATAAAAGTAGCTGCCGGCAGAGCAGGAAACACTGCCATACTCGCCAAGCAGCTTCACAGTGCCCGCGTCAAACTGGAAGCTGCCAAGATTGCTGAGGCTTTGCTTGATGACTATGCTGCGGTCGGATGTTGACTTGAACACAGAGTTAGCCATTATCTCCAGGTCCTTTTCCACCACCAGGTCCTGGGTCGATAAGGAGCTAAAGACGGCCTCTGCTCCATTTGACTTATCGATCACGAGGCCCGGGAAATGGAAGGCATCGGAATTGATCTTGATGTAACTGTCATATAGTGATATCAGCTTCACCTTGCCTCTGTAGAGACCGGAGAAGTAGGAGCCGGCTTTGACGGTCCAATCCCGATAGCAAAGCAGGGTGGCATCGGGGTTGCCCATAATCAAGGTGGAACCGTCATCCCAGATAATGCTGCCGGACACCAGAAATTCACTGCTGCTGTTCATCAGTTTCAGGGTGCCAAAGGTTTGCATGTCACCCACCACCTCAAAGTTCCTGGCTTCCACAGTGAGCATCGCTCCGGCTTTGATCACCAGGTTTTTACACTGAGTATATTGGGGTGCCAGAGACGCGGAAATCACAGGATAGTAGGTGCAGCCAGAGGGTATCTGGACTGCGTGATTGGGGCCCGGGACAAACTGGGGCAGCCAGTTTTGAGCTGTGTACCAGTTACCGGATATGTCGCCCACCCAGATAGAAGCGTCGCTTACCAGGATAGTGAAATTGGTGCCGTTGTTCAAGCACGAGCTTACACAAACACCATAGTAGCCCGCAGTTTCAATCGTGTATTGAAACGATTCACGAACGCCAGCGCCGATATGATCTGAGGCGATCAGGGCATCCTGACGACTGAAAAATCCAGCACCGCCACTCTTGAACAGAGCAAAATCAAGGTCCGCATTCTCATTGACCATATCCATCTGGAAATAATGCGTCCCCGGCTCCAGCCATATATCCCACACTTTTGCTTGTCCATTGACGTACCATATCAGCTCATTGATTCCCAGGTTAATGCTCTCGTTAGTGTTTGAAAACCTGACAGATGATGTTAAGTTAACCGCATCGGGATTGAACTGCCGGAGTGCCAGGCCATAGGTCTTATCCTCTGCAACCCGCTTGTCTATCACAAGATAGTTGTTCCGCACCGGAGCCTCGGAGATGATCACCGAATTCTCAAATTCACTCGGGAATTGATCGTCAAACAACTCCACAGACCAGAGTTGCTCAGGTTCATTGCTGGTGACGCTTACCACTCCCCAGGCATCCTGTTGAGGATGCACTTTCATAAAGTATGGACTTACGCCTAGCCCCTCAGAAACATTTGGTTGCAGCTCTATGAATTGGCCATTGGGAATGATATGGAAATTCCCATAGCTACCGTCGGCCGCTAGCAGTTCATCGTTGTTATCATAAATCTTTATCCTGATCCTGGCCTGATGGGTGATGCCATCGGGAAAATTAGCGGGATCCAATTCCGGGACCAACCAACGATAGGAGCCATCATTCTCAGTTCCGGAGGTGATGATTGCCCAATGCCCACCCCCGTCCAGACTGTATTGCAGGGTAGCGGTGGCATTGGGATGAGATCCCTCCCAGGTGATTTCTTCGACACTGCCGGACCACAAGGTTTCTGATGGACCATTACTAGCATACCCAGTTCCGCCATTGGGAAAAGTGATTTCCAGGAATACTCCGTTGTTACCGCTGTCATCATAGACATACACGTAAAAGTAGTCCCATAGCCAGGACTTGTGAATAAACTTCACGACTGAATCATTGGGATCATGAATCAAGACCCCTCTGGGAGAGGTCAGGTAGCCCACCCCGACAATTGTATGTCCCCAAATCCCCACCGAGCAGGGAATACCCTGATTGATCTGATACTGGATTCCTTCAAACAAGGTGGTATCCGTATGATGGGGAGCCCATAACCCATCACAGACACAGCGGTAACCATGGTTTTCCACTACCTGGTAATAGGCATCGATCACATCGCCCAGATAGGTGGTGCCAGTGTCGTCAGTACCCATTGCCGAGGCCATTTCCTGTTGAATGGTGGGAACGTGATAATCCCGGTCGTGCTCTACGTGATCCCCGCGTTCGTAATGGTTGGAGATAAGCCTGCCCCTCCCTTTGAAATGGTCCCACCAGGCCATCAGCATCGCGCCTGAGGTGGGTGTGCAACCGTAGCTCCATTCATAAAATGGCATCTTGTCTTCACCTTCTATCCACACTTCGGATCGGCTCATCGTTTCCCCATTGACCAAGAATTGCTGCCATTCATCATCATAGCTATTACGATCCCACACATAGGGTATTTCAGCTTTGAGATTGGTGAATTCTTCTTCGGAAATCACCTTTACAGAAGGTCTCAGATTGATGTATTTATTGGTGTTTTCAAAAGATATTTGATGCCACACGTGCACCAAACCCAGATAATAGGTCTTACCTTCCGTATATCCTGCGGGGAATGCTTCCAGGGCTGCCCTCTCCAGCTGGCGCCCATAGATAAACTGGTCTGAAAGGCTCTGGGAGTATTGCAAAAACACTGGCATATAGGGCTGGGCACCTATCACGATGTTGCCAAAATCACCTGCCCCACTGGCATTATCCCTGTCATTGGTCGTCAACGCTTCATCACACTGGATTTTCAGCAGGTCCTTATCCGGAAAGGCCCCCTTCAATGAGTAGTTCAGATGATAAGCGATGATCTCGTCATCCGGTCCGTAGTATGGGATCGGCTCGGCGGGAAAAACCTCTCCCCACATCTGGGCCGCGTTGCGGTTGCCTATTTCCACCACATCACTGAGGCTGATTTCCGCGACAGTTTTCTCAGAAATAGCGGTGTTTTGGGCATACAACCCACATATCAGCAATAAAACAAGTAACAATGCTGGCTTTTTCATTTTGTCCACCTTTGATTGTTTTGTATATGTATCTTATTCAATGTCTTGACTGCGTTAGGGAGTTAGCAGTTATGGGTTTTTCCACCGGATCGCCTGTCGGATGAACAGCATCCATCGTCATCAGTTCCCGCAATTGACCCAGTTGGCCTGAGGAACCGAGGCTGGTGTAGTCACCCTACCGCACGTTTTCAATGCCAGCCGCGAACCCGGAATCAGACGCGATCACCACCCGCAAATCCGGATAGTGAGAATTGATGTATCGGATCACGGCAAAATCATCCAGGCTGCTTACATAGTATAAAATCAGCTCGTATTGTCTTTGGGACAGAGATTGATAAATGCTTCCCGGGTCGCTGGCAAGGTCGGATTCCCAGCTATTACCACTGAAGTATTCAGTCAGCTCTTCCTTCAAATACAGATTGGGGCGGCAGATTAATATTCTCATTTCTTAGCTCTGAGCAGGATAACAGCACACTCCGTTCCAAACATCTATCCTGCTATATGCCAGCACTTTAAATCATGATAGTGATTTTCGCGTCTGCATTTTGCTCTCCGGTTTCGGAGGATTGAGGATGCTTTGTCTATGGGGATCTGCCTGCCAGATAGTGGCTTAGCAGCAATATCCTCCGTTTTCGGATACTCCACTAACGGAGGCAGGTTGCAGAGCTAAGCCTGCCATGAAGCAGAGATTGTTTTTGGCAGGACCGGTCATGATGACAAACTGCTGATATCCCTGGGCCCTTGCTGCTTGTGAAATAGAGAGACATCTGTTGCAGAGTGGTGTGTCCAAGGGTATTGAACAATGAAGACCGTTGCGCATAGCCGTAACCCTGGCTTCAGAGCTTGTGCAAAAAACTGGCACTTTGAGTTCCGTAGGAACGGTAGTTTAGATAGATCATCGTGCTCCTATCAATAATTGGAGTCCCATCGGGACGGCAGTTTAGATTAGACCAGTACGATAATAATGAGTTACAATTATATGCATTTATCTATCTAAACTGCCGTCCCCACAGGACTCATCTTTGTTTGGGACACCGGATCTATCTAAACTGTCGTCCCGCTGGGACTCGTAAAGAATAATGCCACGATAATCAGTTTTTTCACAAGCTCTGAAGCCAGTGTTACGGCTGCGGGTGTCTTTCCAATCTTGTCATGAGCTCAGCTGGCGTTATCGCGGCTGATCAAGTGGTCTATCGCACTTAATTATAACCTCTTACCACTATTTCCCGCTCAAAATTCCACTAAAAATGCCAGCTCAAAAACCAACTCATAAACTCAAAAAACCACAAAAATCCCGGGTTCTTCCCGCTTTCTATTACGGTATCAATACGGACTCATTACGGACTTGACCCGCAATGAGTCCGTATTGATACCGTAATGCTATGCGGCAAGGATCGGCCTCGCCATGGTCATTTGAAGCGCAATTGCTTTGATAAAAGGCTTATATAGCAAGGAGTCAGCAGGTTTTAGGGGCTTCAACCAGCGTACTTTTGGGAGAAAGAAAGCCTCGCCCTACCGGGATTGCTTGAGATACCCAAGCTGGCAGTGCTGTTTGAAGTTCAAAGCCCTGTCTCAGTCCAGACCGTATTTTTTCATGCGTCGTTCCAGGGCCTGCCAGCTGATATTGAGCAAGGCGGCCGCTCTGGTTTTATTGTTGCCGGCCTGGTTCAGGGCCTGGACAATCGTGCGCTTCTCCACTATCTCCAGGTCCAGGACGCGTTCATCATCAGAATGGGCCTGCCTCGCGTGCATGCTACCCGCACTTAACTCACCGAAGTGCTTCAGTTTAAGCTTGTCACCCTCACAGGCAATGATCGCCCGCTCCAGCATGTTCCTGAGTTCTCTCACGTTTCCCCTGAGGGGCTTGGCCACCAGCTTATCCATGACTGTGGCTTCGATTCCTGAGATGGCCTTACCGGTTTTATGGGCATAGTGGCTGGCAAAGTGCTCCACCAGTATGGGGATGTCTTCCTGGCGTTCTCTCAGGGGCGGGATATGAATTTGCAGGGTATTCAGCCGGTGAAAAAGATCTTGTCTGAAGCTCCCGCGGTTTACCAGGCGGAGGATGTCTCTATTTGTGGCGGAAATGATTCTCACATCCACTTTTAGCTCTCGGTTGGAACCCAGCCGGTGCACCTTGCCGTCTTCGGTCACCCTCAGCAGCTTGGCTTGCATAAAGGCTTGCATATCGGCTATTTCATCCAAAAACAGGGTTCCCTTGTCCGCCGCTTCAAACCAGCCCTGCTTGTCCGTTCCGGCCCCGGTAAAGGCTCCTTTCACATAGCCAAAAAACTCGCTTTCAAACAGCTGTTCCGGAATGGCGGCACAGTTCACGGCGTGGAAACACCTGGTTTTTCTGGCGCTCAGATAGTGGATGGAGCGCGCCACCAGTTCTTTACCGGTTCCGCTTTCACCGGTGATCAATACGGAAACATCGGGATTTTGCGCCGCGGATTCGATCTTTGCCTTCAGTTCCCTGATCGCTTTGCTAACGCCCACCAGTTTGAAACCAGAGCCATTGCTGAGATCGCGCAACAGGCTTTCATAAGAATTACGCGCTTGCTCGCACTGCCGTGACAGCCAGATGTAGCGTTTGGTCCTCTCAATCGCCTGCAGCACTTCATTGGGATCGATCGGCTTGTTAAAAAAATCGGCAGCCCCAAGCCGCATAGCCTTGATTGCCAAGTCCATATCTCCCTGTCCGGTGATCATGATCACCTCAATGCCGTCATCCATTGCTTTGATCTCTCTTAAAACCTCAATGCCATCGCGTTCCGGCAGATTGATATCCAGGATCACGATATCGATGTGGCCGGCCTCAAGCTCCCGCAAGGCTTCTGTAGGAGTGGCTGCCACCCGGCACGCGTATTCACACCCGCTCAAAAACTCGGATAATTCTTCCCTGATCCGCTGTTCATCATCCACGATCAAGATGCTTAGTTTTGTCATCTCTGCTCCTCCAGGATGGGCAGCGAGACCATGATTCCGGTAAACAAACCCAGCTCGCTGCTTACCATTATCTTGCCGCCCATTTCTGTGATGATCCCGTAACAGATCGAAAGCCCCAGGCCGGTTCCCCTTTCGGGACTTTTGGTAGTGTAAAACGGATCAAACACTCTCCCCAGGCAGGATTCCGATATCCCGGTGCCATTATCCCAAATCTCTATCTCCGCGTGATTTTCCTGCCGTGAACTGCTGATCCTGATCAGAGCTGCCTGGCTGTCACGCGCGTTTATCTGACGTTTATCCATGATGGCATCCCTGGCGTTGGTGATCAGATTGACAAACACCTGTTCCAGCTTGAATCTGCTGCCCACGGACGTGAGGGTGGAATCCGTGAGTCTCAGCTTCAGGGTGATCTGATGCTTGGCCAGATCATGGGCCAGAAGGGCCGTCGCGTCTTTGAGGGTTTGATGGATGTCGATCCGTTCAGGATGGTTGTTTATCTGATCGCGGGAAAACTGCCGAACGTGTTCGATCACGTTTTTGATGCGCTGGATATCATCAGACAGCTTCAGGATTTTGTCTCTCAGATACTCATCGCTCAGTTCATGCTTCTGGGCTTTGATCCTCAAATTGTTGATTCCCATGCTGATGGCCGAAAGGGGCTGATTGATCTCATGGGCCATCCCGGCAGCCATAACGCCAAGGGACTCAAGCTTGGATTTTTGGACGATGATCTGCTGCTGGGTTTGATAATCCTGTAGGGCTTGCCTGATTCTCTGTTCCAGCTCCGCGTTGAGTTTTTTCAGCTTTGCCTGAATCGATTTACGCCTTTTTACCTCATCGAGCTTGGCCCGGTATAGTTTCAAATAGCGGATTTTGTCCTTTACCTGCTTCTCAACCAGTTCCATCAGGGCTTGGCGGTCGGAATTCAACACCTCGATCTGTCTGGATTTGCCTGCCGTGTCATACTGGACCATTTTATCGGCAAGCAGAGATTCCCTGCCCTCCGCGTATACTTCCAAATCCAACAGACGGTGCACATTAAGCGCTTCATAGGCATTCTGATAGTCTTCCAGCGCCGCGTAGATCTTGCCGAGCATAAGGTAGTTTTTCAGGAGCAGGGCCTTGCTCTTGATCTGGTTTGCGTAGCTCATCGAAGTCTGGGTGTTTTCCAACGCGCTTACATAGTCTTCCAGGTTATAGTGGCACTCACTAAGGTTGTTATAGGTGACCGCCAGGCTTTCGGGGTTGTAAAAATCACTCTTTATCTCCAATGATTCCCGATAGATATCTACAGCTTTCCGGTATTGGGCTTTGTGGTGATAGATCGCGCCGATGTTGTTCAGACTTTTGGCCTGATTCTCTCTCATCCCGTATTGCCGGAAGTACTCCAGCGCCCTGAGATGACAAAGCTCTGCCTGGTCCAGGTCTTTGAGCTCGCTGAAAGTGGCACCCAGATTTGAAAGGACAATGGCTTCCCTGGCCAGGTCTCCGGCTTCCTGATACAGGCGTTGCGCGTCCTGGTAATAGCCCAGGGCAGTCGGGTAGTCCTCATTCGTGTAGTAGAGGTTTCCCAGGTTTAGCTTTGCCGTGGCCAGGTCCGCGGCTTTACCCCATGCCTCTTTGAGGTTCAGGGAGCGGATGTAGGCTTCCATGGCCAGAGATATCTCATTGGTTTTGATGTAGGCATTCCCCAGATTGTTGTAGATACTTGACGTAAGCCGGTCACTGACAGTGGAATCGCAGGTGCGGGCCGCTCTTTGATACCAGTCCACCGCTTGCTGAAAATCCTGGAGTTCCCAAAAGACTTGCCCGATGTGGCTCAAGCTGCTGATCTCATCCGTTCTGCCATCCAGTCTGCTTCTGTAGGTCAGAGACTTATGCAAATACTTCAGGGCGGTGGGATAATCCTTTTCTCTGGTAAAGACTCTGCCCAGGTTGTAGTTGATATCGCCTTTGAGCTTGGGGTTTTCCACCTTTCTGGCTTGCGCCAGGGCCGCAAGATAGCACTCTTTGGCCTCGCTGGTGGCGCCCCGCAGAAAATGGACATTTCCCTTCACTTTCTGAGCGGCGGCCAGATAGTAGGGCAGTTTGTGCAATTTGGCCTGTTCCGCTATTTCTGATATCAGGATCAAAGCCTCTTCGGGATCCCGCTGTTGTAGTTCGGTGGCTTTTAGCAATAAATCCTGCAGCCTGGCCTCAGGGTTTTCAGAGACAAAAACTCCCGCTTGCTCTTCTGTAATCATGGTACCTCATAGTGTTACGGCATTTTGCTCAAAGCTACAATCACAAAAGCTATAAATATATTTGATCCCTTTTTTGTCAACTTGTTATTATCAAATCCGGCAAATTCGGGCCAGACCAATCCTGCTCAGACAGCGCGGTTTGCAGAAACTTGGCCTGATTGAACTCCGCGGGAAAAAACATCTTGACATATAAGGCTTTCGAGCGGCAGTTGAAAAAAGCGCAAAACTCAAGGCTACCCAAAGCCCGGAAGCTTTTTGAAGAGGGAGTTGAGCGCCTGCCGGAGCTTTCGGCAGAAATACTGGGAGAACGACTTATGAAAGCGACACACATAGAAGTGGGCAACCTCTCCGATCTCGGAGTGAACCCCGCCCGCGAAAAGAATGAGGACTATTTTGGCCGCTTTGACGGCGAGTTTGGCACCCTGCTGATCGTTTGCGACGGCATGGGCGGTCACATTGGAGGCGAAATCGCCAGCCGCCTGGCTGTGGAAGCCATCCAGAACTATATCGCCAAATACCACATCCCCACCGAGGAAAACATGATCATCGCCCAGAGCATAGAACATGCCCAGCAAAAGATCATGGAAGCGGTAAATGATGATCCCTCTCTGGCCGGAATGGGCAGCACCCTGGTGATGCTGTTGATCCGCGAACACCAGTTCTGGTATGCCCATCTGGGAGACAGCCGTCTCTATCTGAGGCGCGACGATGCCATCACCAGGCTCACCCGTGACCACAGCGAAGTGCAGAACCTCGTGGACCTCGGTGTGATCAAACCTGAAGACGCGCGCACTCATCCCCGCCGCAGCGTGCTCAGCAAAGCTTTGGGACACGATACCGGCGATCCTGAGATATCCGGGCCCCACATGCTCTATCAGGACGACGTCTTCCTGCTCTGCACGGACGGGCTCACCGAATATCTGGAAGACCACGAACTGCTGGATTACATGACGGAAAGCCCTCAGGTGGCGGCCCACAACCTGGTGGAGGAAGCCAAACGCCGCGGCGGGATGGACAACATCACCGTCCAGGTGATCAGAGTCCTCCACGGCACCCATAAAGGCAGGACGGAAGCTCCCGCCGAGGTTTCCAACCGCAAGCCGGTGAATTATAAGAAATACCTGGTCCCAGCCCTGGCTGTAATCCTCGGCCTCTACATCCTGGCCATGATCCCCAGGACCTGCAGGAAGGTCTTTGACCGCAAACCGATGACGCATGAGGATTCACTCCGGGTGGCAGAAAAAGCAAGGATCAAGCAGGATAAAGCGGAACAGAAACGTCTTGCCAAAGAGGCAAAGCAAGCCAGGAAACAGGATAAAGACGCTCCCGCGGCCCAGCCAAGCGCTCAGGTGGATCCCGCTTTGGACAGCGCTCTGGCCGCCAGACTGAGTGCCAAACCAGCAAGTGCCGACTATCAGAAGTTCCTGGACGAGCTCAGGGCCGCCAATCCCAGCGCCAAACTTCCTGCCAAAATCAGCTTTATCTCTGATCAGACCGATGGACGCAGCGTTCTGGTGACTCCAGGCCAGACGATATACTTCGCATGGAACTACTTGGACAAGGGTAACAAATTGAATATGGAGCAGTTACAGTATCTTATCACGATTGCCGCCGCCATGGGTGATGCCTCAATCGCAAAAAGCGCTCCGGCCAACGCGGAAGGCTATTTCAGCGGTAGCCCCAGCGTGCTCGATGAGGCAACCCTCGCCAATGCCAGAAAACTCTGGGTAGCCGCAAAACCCGCTGGAGATTATGACTTTACCCGCATAGGCCGGTCTGTCAACAAGAACGCCCGAAAATCCGGCTACACGCTCATCTACACCAAGCCTGCCGCTCAATAGCAAGTCTATATATAACATACATGTACAAGTCCCATACCTACACAGGAGGATCGATGCGGAAAGCTCTAATGGGGATCCTGGTTTTGGCTATCGCGCTGCCCTGCCTGGCCAGCGTGGAGGTGAAGAGCGTCCAATCCCGCGATGCCGGAAAAGAAGCCAACAACGTCAATATCGGCCTGAGTGGAGACGCGGCTTACCAGGTGCAGAGTTCCCACGATGGCAAGGTGCACAAAATCATCGTGCGTGATGCCCAAAATGCCGTGGCCCGGCCTGACTATCAACGCCTGAGCCCAGTGATCGATCGCATCAGAACTTACCGGGAAGGCTCCAACACCGTCGTCGAGATCAACACTATGCAGCCCAGCCGGATCAGCCATTCGCAGTCAAACGACAGGATAGCTCTGCGGCTCGATCAGGGCCAGGAAATCCCCCCCGAACCTGAGGATTCCACTCCTCTCGCGCCTCAAACTCCCGATCTCAGTGTGGACCGCGATCCTGAGCTTCCAACCAAGGCCGCGGCAAGGGTCAATCCCACCAAGCTGCCGGCCCCCACTCAGGCAAGCACCCCGGAGCCCGAAAAACCCATCTTTCCTGCCACCATCGATCTGGATTCAGCACCCCCACCTGCTGAGGAGCGTGAGGAGTCTGCCCAGGCCCAGCCAGCCGAGCACCCGATCAAAGAATTTCTGCGGATCCACTGGAGCTGGATGCTGCTGCTGGCAACGGGTTTGGCGATGTTGATCTATGCCGTGAGGGCTTGTCTGAGGGCCAAAGCCACCCATCGTCCCACCAATCTGGAACCCGAAGAAACTCCCGCCCTGATCATGGATTCCGCTACCCGGCAACGCATGGTGATGAGGCTGGCTGAACAAGGCTGGACGGCCTCTCAGGTGGCCGCGGAGCTCAAATTGCCGGTCAGGGAGGTGGAGCGGATCATCTCCAAATCCAAGCAGCGCCCGGAACTGTAAAAATAATGCCGCGCCCCCTGACCTGTCTAATTTTGCTTGGTCTGCTGGTTTTATCCTGCGGACTGGATGCCTCGGGCACTTACTCATTTGGCCGCAACAGCGTGCCCTCGATGTTCAGTCCCCAGATATCTTCCCAGTTTGACGACAATTACTCCCTCTACCCTTACTTTTTGTATTACGACCCACCCCTCAAAGCCCCCCAGGGGATCAGTCACCCCTTTTCCAGTTTCAAGCGGCTGGGAGACTCCATCGTCGATGCCTTCAATCCAGCCAATCGTCGTTATGCCCTCCTGCAATATGCCTATCGGGACAGCGGCATGGTTTTCGCCCCTCCGGAACTTGCCCTTAATGGAGTTCCAGACAGTCAAGACGTCCAACGGGTTGGCAGCATGAATTTTCGCAGCGAGCTCAACTTCGTGGCCGGTTACGACCAGCGCTGGGAAGATGACACCCGCTATGGCTTCATCTGGAAGGGCATCGCCCTCAAAGCCAATATCAACAAACACATTGCCGCCAGAGCGCTCTGGACCAACGGTGCCTTCACGGGTGACAGAGATGCCGCGGAAGCGCTTTCCCCCCTTGTGGATGGCTATATCACCCACACGGCGGAGCAGACCCGGCTGGACAACCTCACTGCCCGGCTCTCATACTACCACCCCAACCTGGGTGTGGAACTGGGCCGCAAAAGCCACAACATCGGCAACAACCTCAGCGGCTCCATCGTGCTCAGCGATCAGGTGAACGATTACGGCTATCTGAGGGCGGAAGCAATGTTTGGCAAGCTGCGGGTCTCGCTGCTGCACGCCTCCCTCAATGCCGACAGCGCCAGGGCAGAGGCGAGACTGGCTGACCTCGACTTGCCTGATAAATATCTGGCCCTGCATGAGATAGCCTGGTATAGCGACCTGTGCAAATTCTATGCCGGAGAGGCCGTGGTGTATGGAAACCGCTCTCTGGATATCAATTACCTCCTGCCTCACACCTTCTGGAGGGTCACAGAACACAACCAGTGGGACCGTGACAACGTGCTGATCTACGCGGGATTATCCCAGAGCAGCTATCTTTCCCACGGCTATTGGTTTACTGGGCTCTTTGACGAGCTCAGCTACGGCAAGCTCTTCAGCAATTGGTGGGGCAATAAATGGGCCCTCCAAAGCGGCGCGGAGTTCTATTTTCCAGCCCTCGAGCTGATTTCCCTGCCACCCAAACTGGCTGTGGAAGTGGTGGCCGTGCGGCCCTGGACCTATACCCACTATCAAAACCACACCATGTATTCCCACGATAAAAAGCCCCTCGGCTATCCCAAAGGCTCCAACCTGGTGAGTGGCACCGCGGAACTGGACTATCCCCTCAGCATGAACTTCCATCTGGTGGGCCAGGCGTCGTTTACCCGTCAGGGTTCCGAGGGTAACGACTGGCGGATGAACTACTCGGACTACTTTCCCCCCGCCGTTATCAACACTGCCGAAACTGCCTGGTTTGCCGGCCAGCGGACCGACACCCTGGAGCTGGGCAGCCTCCTCAAGATCTATCTGGCCCATCACAACTTATACATCGGTCACCGCGCCAAAAAGACGGATAAGTGGGAACACAGCGTCTTCGCGGGATGGCTGTTTCTGTATTAGGGAGGGTTGTGATGTTCAAACTATCATCCAGGCAGCGCAAACAAGGACGTTTGCGGTTCCGTTATTGATATGCCCATAGTCGATCGCCTCCCCTTCCCACGTAAATACAAGCTCAAACAGGGTGTGGTGCTGCTGGTGGTCCTGGCCGCGCTGTTTGGATTATGGTTGCGCTCCCAATCACGCAAAGCCCTGGGAGAGAGAGTGATCATCCATTCCGTCGGTATCGAACGCTATGACACCCAGTTTGTGGAGATCAACTTTGAGATCGAGAATAAGGGCAAGCGAGCGGAGGACGTGATGCTGCTGGCCCGGATCTATGATCCCGCTGGAGACGAGATCGCCAGCAAACTCTTTCAGATCGCTCTGAAGCCATCCTGGAAAGGCCCCCGGTCTCACATCCTGGACAAAATGACCCGCCCTCTGAAGCCTGGGGAAAAGCCTTATCGGGCCACTATGGAGCTGCGAACTCGATAGGCTGTGTCTTTATTAAAACAGAGGGGCAGAGGAACAGAGATTTTTGAGGGACAGAGGTTTCTGAGGGACAGAGGATTGACTATTTAAAAATGCAGGTTTTAGGAGCCGGAAACGTCCTCGTTTCCGTGGTCTCTAGCGTCGAATTCCAATTCTGCGCATATCAAACCGCATAACGCATAACGCATAACTCCCTAAAACACAGAGAAAAGCAGAGGGATTTCAGAGAAAAGCAGAAAGAGGTTTATAAAGAGTAAAAGAACAAAGAGCGTACATTTTTCTATGTTCGCAACGCAATGCATCCATGGGCGACAGCATAACGCATAACGCATAACGCATAACGCATAACGCATAACGCCCTAAAACACAGAGAAAAGCAGAAAGAGGATTTAAAACAAAGAGCGTACATTTATCTTTGTTCGCAACGCAATGCGTCCATGGGCGTCAGCATCACGCTTAACGCGTAACCCTACAAAACAATCTACCCCCTGCATCTATAGCAACCCCTATTGAACCACCGCGATTCTGGTGCTGGCGCTGCCTCCCTTCCATTCCAGCCTGATGACATAAACACCACTGGGCAGGCCACTTCCACCTTTATCACAAGCATTCCAGACATAGGGCTCAGGGCCGTGGAGGTATTCCTCACTCTTGAGCAGCTGCCCCTTGATGTTATATGTTTTCACGGATACCCGGGTTTGGTATGCCAGGTCCAGGCGGACCTGTGAATAACCCCTGGACGGATTTGGCCACATAGCCAGCCTGACAACCGGAACGAGTAGCCCATCATCCACCTCCACCTGGCTGGTGTGAGAGTATTTGATGATATATCCGGGCACGTCAGAATAACCATTGGGGCTGCAAAGATTGGTGGGCAATCCATGCCAATCCCAGGCCCAGTAACTGGCACCCAGGTATAGACAATAACCTGTCTCCATCTCTTGCAGCACATAAGGTATGGGATAGTCACCCTCCCATTCATTATTGGACCAATAGCTGGAAGAGATGGTACCTATCCTCCAGTCGTTATTGATGTAGAGTGGTTTTGTGGTGCCACTAATGACGTTGCGTATGGGCGGGTAGCTCATATACTTTTCAAAATCAGCCTCCAGGCCTGAAGGCTCCCCAGTGTAATCGTAGCATATTCGCCTTTGGGGGACCCAGATGAGGGAATCCGCGGAGCTGTACATCACTTCCTGCACGCGCCTGCCCAGACTGTCCACTTCGCAATCCAGCCTCGACCATGAAGACAGGTTTCTTTTGTAGATGGCCCGGGTTAGTTTCATATCATCGTTGTATTGATACCAAATCCTCATCACATGATCGGTATTGGCGATGTCGTTTGAATAGTCGTCCTGCAGATAGTAGCCGTCGTTAGTAATCCTGCTGCTGCGGTAGGGAGGGACTGTCCCGCTGGATTCTCCCCCTGGACCTCTGCAAATGAAATAGCCATCGTGTTGTTCAAAACTGCCGCCAAAGACAAAGGTGGTATCCGTGGTAGTGGTCTCGCCATCGCAGGCGTAGGAATAAACCCTTCTGATTGAGTTGACCACCAGGGGATTATCCTGGGCGTGAGCGTAGAAGTAATGATAACTGGAGCTGGAGCCGGGACGCATTCCGGAGTAAATGTGCATTGTGAACTCATTGATATAGAATACTTCCGGGACGGGTTGGGCAATTAAAGAGCCCGGATGGACTAGCGGGAAAGCCATCAGTAGGGCAACAATAAAGCTCGGGTAAACTGATAGGGTGAGTATTCTTCTCATCAAAACTCCCTGGCCTGTGGTCTCAAAAGCTGTTTGTATCTGATTGTCACTGCGGGACTGGCAATATTGTCTAATAATGACGTCAGGTCAAGAATCCGCGCTGCTAAAAAGCTGTCAATGCTTTTTTTGGCCTTGTTTGTCAGTCTGGTTAGAAGGAATCCACTTGCTTGCTGGCGCTCAGGATAGTTTTGCTAAGCCTGATTCTGCAGAGAGGTCTGCAGAGACGACGCCAGGCTAGCCACCCAGTTCGCGCTTAATCACCCGCCGTGGAGATACCGTGGGGCCTCCGCCGTTTTTCGCCGGAAAGCGCGCCGCATCTCTACGGCATGTGAATAGGGAAGGATCAGGCAATGTCCCAGGTCTGGCGTGCTGGTCTGTAAAAGACATTTGCACATAGTAAGACCGTTGAATGATTGGTATCACTGGCTTCAGAGCTTGTACGAGAAAGCCGTCCTGGAGTTCAAAGCCCCTGGCCAGAATAGGCGTTTATATGCTTGTTTGACAGGGCTTTGGACTTACGTGCAGGATATCGGAGCAATAATTTTCCGTGCTGGTTGAAGTCCAAGCGGTCCGCAAACTCGTTGTCATGTATGCCTTTATCGTGACCGCTTGAACTCCAACGGGTCAATATCAGTTTTTTGACTTCGCCATTTATGCACAAGCTCTTCAGCCAGTGTTACAGGAGTAGCCGCGCGTTGGTCGGTTTGGAAACCGACCCTCCGGATAGTCTCACGCGCACGCTACCCCAAAACCCTAAAACCCTATGCCTCTGAATCCCGTCCTACCACCAATAGTCGAAGCTGTCATCCCACACATCGTAGTCGACGCGTATATAATCTTCGCCCTCATACATATATACCGCCATGTCGTTTTCCAGGTCCCAGATCCATTCTGAATAATAATCATCCCACCAGGGTTCGCTTCCGTGCAGGTCGCTGAGCTGTTTCTTGACATCATCCAAGACTCCAGGCTTGTCTTTGGTGTTAAAGTTGATTTCCCAGCTTGTCACTCCGCCCTCGGAGCCAAATTCTACCGCAAGTTCGGTGAGGTCTTCCATCTTGGGATTGGTGAAGCTGATTTCGGTGTCTTTACTCTCTTCCACTTTGAAGCCAGCCTTGGTGAGATTGCTTTGAACGTCAGCACGGCTCTGGCCAAAACTGATGCCAAAGAGACCGGTCTGAGCGCAGAGGCCAATTGCCGCTGTCAGTAATACGAAAGTTACAAGTAGTTGTTTCATGTTTCACCTCTTATACAGCTATAATAGCCGTTCTCAATAGTTCTGCAAGGACAATTATAGTCTAAGAGGCCAGCTTAGCGGAGCAGCTCCTGTAATTCCTTATAGAGCTTATCGATATCCTCAGCGGGGATTTCTTCGTCCTCGTGCCCTTCTTCTCCGGGATTCAGCTTCCTGGCCCTGTCGAGATTGGCCAGGGCATCCGGGTAGAGGCCCAGTTCTTTCTGGGCCCTCGCCATCCAGATATAGGCGTCGTAATGATTCTGATTGGTGGCGATGGCCTGTTCCAGGGCAGTCATGGCACGCTGATAATCCTTCAATTTGTAGAGGGCTTCACCTTTGTGGCGCCAGGGGCAGCTCCAGTTGGGCAAATCCTCATTGATGGCATCGTAGAGCTGCACCGCGGTCTGGTAGTCCTCTTTTCCCAGCAGATAGTTGGCCAGGCTGAAACGTTCGCCCGGGGCCAGAGAATCGGCATCCGCGATCAGGCCGTCCAACATTCTTCTGGCCTCCAGATCGCAGAGATGATGGAGGTAAAGCCGGGCCCGGAAGTCGCTGTCTTCATTTCCGAGCTGAGTGCTGAGCTGCGCGACGGCGGCCTGAAAACCAGAGATGTCCGGAGATTCCAGATAGGCTTTGACGGGGTCGGCTGCGTTTTCGTCGGCCCAGAGGGTTACAAGACCCAGCAGGAATAGCATGATGATAAACTTACGCATAGATGGATTCCTTTTTTTGTAGTCAATTATAAACTGACACCCAAAGCTGCAAGTTGTGACACAAGGGTAAAGTGGAGATAAGGCTTTGATTGGTGGCGAGATACGATGGACTGGCTTTGGATATGTCCAAGTGCCTATTTGGACGTATTTGGACTGTTTGCTGACACTATTACTGCAAATTAGCGAGGCGTTTGGACAGGCTTTGGAAAGAGCAGTTGGAAAATCGGAACTTTGAAATTAGAAAAAGCGCAATTGGAGTGCGATTGTGCCGATCAGGAAAGCTCCGTAATTCCAATCTGAGTCTAAAATAAGAACCGGGTAGTCTATATTAAATGGTTGGAGGATAATCTGTTGCCTGTGGTGGTCGATCTGCACCTTCTTGATGGTGAGACCATCGTCAGTCCTTACAACTGCAATTTTGCCATCGGCATTTTCCCAGCTTAGATCGCTCTTGATGACCACAATGTCCTGATGCTGGATTACGGGCTCCATGCTCTGCCCATTTACTTGAAAGACAGTGTATTGCTTGGGGTTCCCGGGTAGGAATGAGACAGGCAATTGGATCTGACCCACCTGACTCCACTCGTCTCTGATCTCCATCGGAGGTCCGGCAGCGATCTCACCCACTATCGGAAAGGTGATAGATCTCGTTGGATCGAATTCCTGCTTGGTTATGGGATGCAGGATTGGAGAGATTATGGTGGGGTTCGTTGTATCTGGATTGTTTAGTTTTGTAGGTACTTGATTGGATTGGATAAGCTCTTGGAACTCATCCTTGGCATACATGGAACCGCTTCCCGTAAAGAGCCAGTGGAGGTTGATCTGATCTTTGGAGAGTGATTCCAAGAACTCGGGATCAGGGTATCTCTCATTTAGTTTGTAGCGAGAAAGCGAGGCACGGGAGATGCCATACTTGTTGGCAAACTGGTAATCCTTGAGTCGCATGGCCTTAATCACCAAGCTAAGGCGTTGTCCTATTGTAGGTTTATTCATTGTTGACTCCGTATAGCAACTTTACCATTGACCGTTTCCTTGCGGCTGCAATTATGGTTCCTGATGCCAGTCTACCGGGAGGTGGATTGGAGTCAATACTAAAGTGCATACTGTGACTCTGGCGGATAATAAGTGATTGCCGGACAATCTTTAAGAAATCCCGCAAACTGAGCGGAAAGGACTTCCCAAGGTTCTGCGCTTGTGGTTGTTAGCACCCTACTAATACATAAGAGAGGTGTAGCATGACTACAGCGAAAGCAAGACCAATCGGAAGGCAGAAACTGGTGAAATGTGGGGATGTCCAAGCGGGTAGCCCTGTCCAAGTGGGGGGTGAAAAACAGCCTAACTCATTGATAACTATGATGAGAGGGCAAAATGTCCAAGCGCTTAGCCTCATTTTACGGCAGTCCCTGGGAAAATGTCCAAGCGGGTCACGGTTCTTAAAGGATATACAGATGGATTGTAGAGTCGATTACATCTGGCTGCCCTTGGACAGGGTAGCCATGCTGCTGGGCAAGAACCTGAAGACGATCAGGCGCATGGTAGCGGCAGGGAAACTGACCGCACTCAAGCATCAGATCCCCACCAAGAACGGAGCCACGATTAAAACCTTCATCCTTGCTACGGAGGAGATCATTGCTGCCGAGTATGAAAGGTATCGGGATAAGTTACGAAGACCGGAACTCTACTTTGAAGAAGAGATCAAACTGGGCGAGTTTTGCTTCCCCAGTGTCTTCCTGGTCTATTATGATGATGCTTCTGTTGGAACAAGTGGTTCCACTGAAATAGCTACAGGAGGCAATAATGTATCCGCTTGATGAAAGACCCACTCCTGAGTTCTATGACCAGTATAAGGCAAAGCTGGCTGAGTTGAATGAGCTATTGAAGCACCAAGGTCTATCCTTGGAGATCAAGCCAGGCGGCAGATGTTTCGTGGTGGACAGGACCAGAAAGGATGCTCCGGAACCCGATAAAAGCTATCTGATCGCCTACGCGGAGCAGTTCAATAAAGATACCACGCTGCCGGATAAGGACGATGCGGATAAAGAGGACTACTATGGATATGACGAGCAGCAGTTCTTTGAGGTGGTAATCTCCCAGATTCATGACGCCAAAGATAACGATGTGGTGATCGATCTTTATCCAGACTACATTGATCTGGCTCCGGTGGAAGAGGAGAAGCTGCTGCACAAGGAAGAGGCGCAGCTCTATGCCCAGTTCTGCTTCGAGGCAATCAAGAGGCTGGATGCCGCACAATCCCGTACCACTGCCTGGAAGCGGATCACTACCGACTACAATGCGGGCAGGATAGTTCCGGAACTGAAGGAACTCAAAGGTCCGAGGCAGGAACGGGCACTACGGGAATGGATCAAGACCTATTACGAGAGTAACTTCAATATGTTCGCTCTGATCCATAAGAGCAAGAGCACCCGCAAGGAGCGCAAGATCACCTTTCATGAGCAGCAATATCTGCTCAACAAGCTACTCAGCCCTAACCGGATCAAGATCGGTTCCGCCATCGTCAATATGAAGCAGATGGCCAGGCAGGGCTTTCTGGATTCACCAACCCATGAACGGACTTTGAGACGCTGGTGCGAGGAATGGGCAGAGACCCATCCGGCTGAGTGGTATCAGGCCAGAGAAGGCAGTAAATATGTCTCCGAGCGAGTCATCAAGTCCATCCGCAGAGACGATAGCAGCTTAGCTGTGGGCGAGGTCTGGGTGGCCGATGGACATACCCTCTCCTTCGATATCATCAATCCCCAGACCGGGAGAGCCCAACGCATGACCATGATCATGGTGATGGACTGGGCAAGCCGCTATCCGGTGGGAGCCTCTTTGGCCTTTACCGAAGATAGCCAGCATATCCTAACCGCCTTCCGCAACGGCTTCATTAACGCCTCGCAGATCGCCGATAATGACAGACAGACCATGGCGGTACTTCCGCAGTACGTCTATCTGGACAATGGGAAGGCCTTCAGGTCAAAGCTCTTTCATGAACAGTGGGAAGATCATGACCTGAACAAGGAACTGGGCGGCATCTTCCCGCGGCTCGATATCGGAGTACGATTCGCGGAGAGTTACAATGCCAAGGCCAAGATCATCGAACGCTTCTTCAAGACCTTCCAGGAGCAGTTTGAGCGGTTCATATCCACCTTCCGAGGAGCCAGCGTTGCCGATAAGCCAGCCCACTATGGCAGAAACGAGAAGTGGGCAAAGAAGCTGTATACCGGCAAGCCGCCTACCATAGAAGAGACGATGCAGATGATCAACTTCTACGTGCGCAAATGCTATGGCGAAACTCCGCATGGCTCATTGCAGCATCGGACTCCCTATGAGGTCTTCAGTGCTGCTAGGATAGCCGAGAATCGCCTGATCGAGATCTCCAGGCTCAACTTCATGATGATGGCAATGGAGCGCAAGAACATCCGTAACGAAGGCATTCGGCTCAACAAGCTAATCTACTGGGACAGGAAGCTTGTCGACCATGTGGGACAGCCTTGCATCATCCGGTATGACTATAGTGATGCCAGATGGATCGTAGTCTATGACAAGAATGATACATTCATCTGCCAGGCGGCTCTGCGTCAGACCCAGCATCCCTTCATCGAGGTCTCGATGGATAAGGCGGTCTCGCATAAGGCACTCAACAAGGAATACAATGAGATCAAGAAACTGAGGCGGGATAAGGAACGCAGCGCTCAGAAATGGGTGATGTCTGCCCAGGAATCGGTGGATGCGCTCCTGAGGCAACACGCGAAAAGACCGGCAGTGACAGATGAACTGGAAGACGCAGAATCGCTGTTCAATAGTCCACCCATGCTGGAAGCACCGCCACCTGATCCGGATGAGATCATCGAAGAGATGACCAGGCAAGCCATGCGCAACATGCCGCTGCATCCGCGTATGTTTGATAACAGAGCAAACACTGAGAATCAGGATGTTGAAACTGAACAAGAAACACCCTATGAAGCAAAACGCAGGAAGGATGAAGAAATCAGAACCGTGCTCGAGCGGATGGGCTTTGATCGTCGGGAATTCAGGGGTGAAATACCTCAGTTCTTTATCGACATGGCCAACAACCACATCCGCAAGCAACAAGCAGAACAAAACAAAGCTCAGCCAAACACTCAGCCAAAGCCTGATCAGGCAACAGGCGAGCAGAAGAATCAGCCAGATCAGGACGATACAGATAAACGCCAACACACTCTTGATGAGATAGATATCGAACTCATGCGCTCTGAGGGCATCCCCATACCCGGTGAAGATGAAGAGGATGAAAGCACTCAGGAGCCCATAGAATACCTGGATAAAGAGACGCTCCGCAGAATCGGGATCTTCAAATAGGGGGCGGCCATGAAACAGGGAAAACTGATAACTACAGCTAATGTAGTCAAGGCCGACCGTGCCATCGATTATCTGCAGCGCAGACCGAAACTGGAGTTAGTGGGACTGGGACTGGTGTATGGAAAACCCGGTCTGGGCAAGAGCACCTGGGCAAGCAGAACCGCCTTCAGTAAGGGCTACATCTATCTACGGCTGGAATCCACTACTACTCCAAAGAACTTCGCGCAAAGATTGCTCAGCTCACTCGCCAGCAGATACAACTACGGGAACGTACCCACCTGTGGTGCTACCAATACCATCTTCAAACGCTGCATGGCAATCCTGGAGAACCACGAAGATGCGGTGATCATAGTGGACGAGATCGACTACGCCTTCAGTAACAAGCAGCTCTTGGGTGCAATCAGGGATATTGTGGATGAGACCATGGCCATCGTGATCCTGGTGGGCATGCAGAATGCCAAAGAGAAGCTGCTGCAGGTTAACGAATACTACTTCGACCGCTGCAACGTATTCTGCGAGTTCAACAGCAGTAACAAGAAAGATATCGCGGAGCTCTGCCGGCAAGTGATGGATAAAACGCCAAATGAGGCCATGAAAGAGATGATCTATCGTGAATCGACTGGGAACTTGAGACGAGCAGTTAAGCTCATCTATGGTGTCGAGAATGCGATTGGCGGCAATCAGAATAGTACTTCACCATCAAGCGAGATCAACTGAGGTGAACATGGGAACTGAAGAAACAACCAAACAAGTTCATCCAATAATTCCAAGCTCCAAACAAGCAAGAAAAGCCGAGATACTGGTTCGCAACTTCGTGAGCCAGTATCGGAGGCCGTTCTCAACAGATACTATCGCAAGCTATACTGGCATATCCATCAAACGTCTGAAGCCAATCATTGACCGACTTGTCGCCGATCAGCGGATCAAGGTAGTTTCTATTGATCCTGAGCAGATCTATGTGAAGGCCAATCGCTACCTGGGGATATACGAGAAGACGCATGATCATAATCGGTGGAACTTCGATCAAGACAAGGCGATGATATTACTTGAGGAAATCGAAGCCACTAGACATAGAAATGTCCGAACCATAGCCAAGGCTATCGGTAAATCCAGGCAGTGGGTGTATGTGTATTTGGAAGCTCTGGCTTCGATTGGAGCAGTAGAAAAAGTAAACGGCTACTACAAGATTATCTCGAAAGACGGAGTCTGGGCTATTGGATCGAATATCAAAAAAGGGATATTGTCCTGTATATTGTGAGAATTGAAGTATTATTGAGTCTTTGCTAAACTGATTCCACTTGGATTGTGTACAGTATTCACAAAGCATACGCAAATAATGATAAGGGCTATGCTGTGCTGCTCTTGACAAAATACATCAATCTAGGATAATTGCTCAAGCCAAAGAGTTCGGTAATAAGGAGTATAGGAATATGTTTGGTTCGGCGATAAATAGGTTGAAGAAATTAGCAGATAATGGCGATGCAGTTGCTCAGTACGAGCTTGGAGTTTGCTATCGGGAAGGTAAACAAGTTAAAGAGGATTATCGGGAAGCTGTTAGATGGTTCTTGCGAGCTGCAAATCAGGGTCATGGTGAGGGCCAATACAACTGTGGAGTTGCCTACTATGAAGGACTGGGAGTTGGAAGAGATCTGGAAGCATCTGTAAAGTGGTTTCGCAAAGCAGCCGAACAAGAGATTGTTGACGCGTTTCTTAATCTTGGGTGGAGTTACTTTGAGGCAGCTGGTGTAACAAAGAACAACGCTGAATCATTGTTTTGGTTTATGCTGGCTTCTGCTTATGGAAACGAAGATTCAATCGGTAATGCAAGGTTAGTCTCAGAAGATCTATCTGATAAGGCAGTCGCTGATGTATTTCGAAGAGTCGAAGACTGGCTTCAAGGTCATGGTAAAGACAATAGTCAAATTCTCTTAAGTGTTTCGGAACTTGGGATATCCAGTGTGATCAGACGAGCGACAAATGGGGACGTTGAAGCCCAAGCCAACTTAGGATTGTTCTATCATGAAGGACGGGGCATCGAAAAGAATGACCGAGAAGCTTATAAATGGACAATGATGGCTGCAAAGAATGCACATCCATCGGCACAAAACAATTTAGGGAATATATATGCCAACGGGCATGGTATAGAAGTAAACCATCAGGAAGCTATCAATTGGTGGTCGAGAGCAGCAAGGCGTGGTATTGTTGGGTCAATGGTTTCCTTAGCTGATTTGTTCTCAAAAGGCCCTGATATAACTAAAGATCTCGTTAAAGCCGCACTATTATATAGACAAGCAGCTGAGCAAGGTGATGGATACTCCCAATATAGGTTAGGATCGATGCTCCATGATGGTGTTGGAGTCACACAAAATCTCAGTGAAGCTTTCAAATGGATGAGCATGGCTGCTGAGAATGACATTACTGAAGCTATTTACTCTTTGGGAATCATGTATTGGGAGGGAAGAGTCGTTAAACGTGATTATCAGAAAGCGTTCCAACTGATACTGAGAGCTGCAGAGGCAGGATATGCTGCCGCTCAACACACTATAGGATCGTTTTATTTGCAAGGAGAAGTAACTCAGATAGATATGGGCAAGGCATTTTTATACTTTATTCAAGCAGCGAAACAAGGTATGCAGGAGGCTCAATATAATGTTGCTGTTTGCTATTGTAATGGTGATGGTATCGAGCGCAACATAGAAAAAGCATATTATTGGGCGAAAATTGCATCATATAGTCAGGATGAAGACGCTTTGCAACTACTTCATGAAATCTCGAAGATAATTAGTAAAGAAAACATTTCTCGGATCAATGCTGACGTAGATCGCTACATAAGTGGGATGAATCAAGGATCACAATATTGACGACATTTAAAAGAAACCCAAGGCATAGTACGTTGCTGAGCAACAAATTGAAATTAAGGGAGGAATAGTGGCACGGTTCAATGAAGAAACACTTAATTCATGGAGAAAGCCTCCAAGTGACACGGAGGATTCTAAACTTTCGAACTCGTTAAGATTAGTCAAAGATGCAATTAGTAAACATGATTGGCTGTCTACTTTGAACCTAGATATTTTTGGTCAAGGCTCTTATGCTAATGATACTAATGTAAGATTGAATAGCGATATTGATGTTTGCGTTATGAATAGAGACTGTTTTTTCTATGATATTCCAAAAAATGCATATGCGGGAGACTATGGCCTGGGAACGCCATGCGGATATCTATTTCGAGAGTATAAGAACCAGATAGAAAAAGCACTTAAGGATTGCTTTGGGAGAGAATCGGTTGTTAGAGGCAACAAATGCATAACAGTAAAGGGTAATACTTATAGAATAGAGACAGATGTAGTCGCCGCTTGGGAATATAGAAATTATGGCGAACAGGGAGGATATGTCGCTGGAACCAAGTTGATTTCTGATGCTTCTGATGCAGTTTTAAACTATCCAAAGCAACACATTTTCAATGCAATACAGAAAAACCATTTAACCCATAAGAGGTTTAAGCGCTTAACGCGCATTTTAAAGAAGATAAGATATAGAATGATAGCGGATGGGTTTAGTGTAGATGATGGGATTACCTCGTTTTTATTGGAGTCACTACTTTGGAATGTCCCAGATAACGTATTCATCATAAACAACACATGGTCAGACAGATTAAAGGAAGCCATTGTTTTCTTGTATAACAAAACAACTGACCCCGCGACATGCAAAGAATGGGGTGAAGTTTCGGAATTGCTTTATCTATTTCACAATCAGCGCAAATGGACGATTCAGTCTGTTAACAAATTCATGCAAGATTTGTGGACTTATCTGGAGTTTTAATGTCACATCAACAATTAAAACCACTAGTCACGATACTGGCAACAGCGACAATTATCACAACGATAATGTATATAATACTAAAACAAACTGATTTTTCCTCTCCAAAGCAGCTTTACAGTTTAGTATCTTTCGTTGTACTGGTAGACAATTTGCTTTTACTTCTTTTCGTAAAATTTCTATGGAAGCAAAGAGCATTAAGGGGCTGGTTAGTGTCAGTTCCAAACTTGAATGGATGCTGGATAGGAGAGATTCAGTCTACTTGGGTTGATCCGTTAACTAGTAAAAGAATTGATCCTATACCAGTCATACTTAACGTAAAGCAGACTTATTTAGGACTCAGTGCCGTCATGATAACGGGAGAAATGAGAAGTGAAAGCATTAGTTACCAGTTCCTATATGACAAAGAAAAGCAGATTAACCAACTCATCTATACATATAAAAGTACGCCTAAGCAAACAGTCAAAGATAGAAGTCCATATCATTTCGGCACAATAGCATTTTCCTTGATTGAAGATGATTGTCTTTCATTGTTAGGAAATTACTGGACTGACAGGAAAACTACTGGAACGATCACTTTAACCTACAGAAAAAGGAAGCTGATTTATGAATTACCTAATGAAATCAGTCACCACCCGGTAAGTGCACTAAGAGACAACAAATCGTAGTATCTGCCTCCAATATGAAAAAAGAGCATTGACACAAATTCGATTCCTAATACAGTCGGTTTTATTCGATTTTATCCTGATTTGTCATTGTGATGATTGAGGGATAAAATGATACATTCAAGACAGTTATGTAAGGAGCAACATGGAAGACAGGCTACTATCTGTTGAGGACGTGAGACTCTATCTGGGAGTGAACAGAGATACTGTGTACAAGTGGGTGAACGAAAAAGGCTTGCCCGCATTGAAGATTGGTCGGTTGTGGAAGTTTCGGAAAGCCGATGTGGACGAGTGGGTAAAACAATTTACGCACAAGAAACCTGTCGCAGCTAAGAAGAAGTAGCATCGGGCATTTTAATATCTGATCAATCCTCACACTTGGAAAACAAATAAATGCCAATGGCACGTAAATAAAGGGACTTGATGAAAAATAGAAAGCCGAAATTCTCCGGGCACCAGACATTTGTGACACGCTACGGATGGATCGAGAAGGGATATAGATTTGTTAGGGACGGCAGAAGCTTTAGCAGCCAGGACGCCATTGTAGACCTGGGTGTTGGCAAGAACATGGTGGAGAGCATTCGCTATTGGGTTGAGTTAACCGGAGTCACTAAGTCTGGAGCTACAAGCGATTTTGGGACTAAACTGCTGGACGAAGATACAGGCTGGGACCCATATTTGGAGGATAACAATTCCTACTGGCTTCTGCACTGGAAGTTAAACACTCATCCAGACTACATACACTCGGGAATGATCTTGTATTCGCATTTGCGGAAACCTGAGTTCAATAAAAGAGACGTTATAGATGCCGCCATCAGGCTACTATATGCACATGGCAAAAAAAGCCCCGCAGACAGCATACTGGCCAAAGATATTGATTGCTATCTGAGATTGTACGCCGGAACCAGAAGGTTAATCAATAAGCAAAAGGATGAGCAGATAGGTAGCCCCTTTCAGGAGTTGAATCTGATCCAGTCAGTCAATGACAGCGATCTGTACAGCTTCAATATCGGCAGCAAAAGTAACCTAGCCCCTGAGATCATTGGTTACGCTCTCTGGGACTACATGAGTAGGCAGAAAAAGATCGCTATCACCATTAACGAAGCCATGTACCGTGAGTACAGTCCGGGGCAGATATTCATGCTGGATGAGAATTCGATCGTGGAAGCCGTGGAACAGCTAAGTAACGAACCCAAATGGTCAGAGGCCTTTGGTTTCAGCGAGGCAGCCGGGGTTGCCCTGATCCACTGCAATCTTGTGGAAGGGAATGATATCCTGGATCACTATTACAAAAAGGCTGTGGAAGCATGAAGACGCTGGTCAATGAATATGTTGGCGTAGCTTCACGCTTTACCCGGTCTGTTAACCTTAATGCCGACTACAGCAGGGAAACCCAGGACTACGGATACATCGTCACCGGCAATGTGCTCTCTTCTTTAACCCAAATCCTCTCCGGACTGATCAAGAAGGGTGGACAGAAGTCGTATTGCCTGTTTGGCTTATACGGATCTGGTAAATCTGCTTTTGCGGTATACTTGGCTCAGCTTCTCTCGATGGATAACGGGCAGGGGCAGAAAGCACGGGAACTGCTAAGAGGCAAAGCCATTGATCCCAAGATTGAGAACTTCCTGACTGATAGAAACAAGTCCTCATATCTTCCGGTCTTGGTAACCGGCAGACGCAGACCAATAAACCAACTGGTCATGGAGAGCGTAATCGAGGCTCTGCGTCAACTCCCAGGCAGTAAAAACAACCTGGAACTGCTCAACGAGCTTGAAGAACAGTTGAAAGCTGAATTATGGCATGATTCCCAGATTGTGCTGCAAGCCATGGATAAACTGGGTATTGCAGCCAAAAAGGCGGGTTTGGCGGGTGTCCTGCTGATTGTTGATGAAGCCGGCAAATCTTTCGAGTACGCACTCAGCGACCGGGAGGGCGGAGACGTGTTCATCCTGCAGGAACTGGCTGAACATGCGGAAAGGCTGAGCAAGTATTCCATGCTGTTCGTTATTACTTTGCACCAGCAAATGGATAGCTACAGCGAGCTACTTTCCCGGACCAACAGGGCTGAGTGGGCAAAAATACAGGAACGCTTCGTAAACATCCGTTTCGCAGAACCTGCAAGCAGCACGATACAGATGCTGGCCGAGGCGATAAAACCTCTAAAAAGTGCCCCAAAGGACGTTAAACAGGCTCTTGAGCGGGTGATCAAGAACTTGCTGAAAATGGAAGGCATCATTCCACCTGGCCTCACTCACGAATCATTAGTAAAATCCGTTCACAAAGCTTGGCCGATTCACCCCACACTGCTAATTGCCCTGCCATACATATTCAAACGATTCGCACAAAATGAGCGTTCGATTTTCTCATACTTAGCCAGCGAAGAGTATGCCGGATTCCAAAACTCGATCCGGGAAAACGTAGTTGAAGACGATCATGGTTTCATCCGGATTAATGACATTTACGATTACCTGCTCTCAAACTACGAGATTGGGCTATCCCGAAACCCGCATTCAAAGAAGATGCTGGAAGCCAATGACGTGATCAACAGCAGGTCCCGGTTAACGGAGACCCAAACCTGTGCCTTGAAAACCATCGCGGTATTAAACTCACTGTCAGAAATCAGCCCACTCAGAGCTACCAAAAATATGCTGGAACTCTGCCTACCGCAGAGTGCTGAGATCGAAAGCCTACTTCAGAGCCTGGTTGAGCAATCATTGATCACTTTCCGCAAGCTTGACAGCAGCTACCGCATCTGGGAAGGCAGCGATGTGGACCTGGAGGAACGCCTTAATGAAGCCAGGAGGCACTTGCACTTTGATACGCAGTTGTTCCTGGATACCATAGGCAAACACCTTAAGCAAAAACGTATGGTAGCCCGACGGCACAGCCTTGTAGCCGGAATGATACGCCACTTCTCGATAGAATACTCGGACAGTTTAACTGATGCCAGCAGCATGCTGGAGAGGGAACTAGCGGAAGGAGCCTCAGGCCTGGTTATGGTTCTGATACCTAACGAGCATTTCTCAAATCTGGTTGAGGAAGTTCAAGCAGTCACAAAGAAAAACCCCCAACTATTGGTTGCGATTCCCAGGCAGATGGACAGCTTGAGCGGGGTTGTGAATGAATTGGCTTGTCTGAAGTGGGTAGAAGAGCACACAGACGAATTGAGGGATGACCGCATTGCCCGCCGCGAACTGAACCTGAGGATATCAGCCTATGAACAGGAACTCAGTAAAAGGGCGTATACAATCATTGATCCCAGACCAAATCCCCTGGGAAATGATTGCCTGTGGTTCTGGCTGGGCGATCAGCAAGAAACGCGCAATCCTGTGGATGTCAGCAAATTGCTTTCCAAGGCTTGCGATGTCCTCTTCCATAAAAGCCCGGTTCTGCGCAACGAACTCATCTCCCGGGATGATATCTCAAGCGCAGCATCAGCAGCCCGTAGAACGCTGATGGAACTGATCCTGACGAATCCCGAGCAGGAAACCCTGGGTATGACAGGGTACCCACCAGAAAGAAGTATCTACGAATCCATCCTCAAAGCCTCCAGCATGCATGTGTATGATGAGAAGCTCGCATGCTGGAAGTTTCAAGCACCTCCGAACGCCAATTTTGTAAACTTGAGGCCCGCTTGGCAGCTGATCGAAAAGAACGTTTTCAATGATAAGCTGGAAGAGATGGAACTCACAGATATATACGCCAAACTTAGGAAGGCGCCCTTTGGCCTGCCGGAGGGGATTTTTCCTATCTTGATAACAGCCTTTTTTGTGGTGCACCAGGGAGAGGTGTTTTTGTACCGGGAGGGAACCTTTTTGCCCGAACCTCAACCCGGCCATTTCGACCTTCTGCAGAGGCGCCTGGATCTGTTTTCGATAAAGGGGGTGAGACTTGAAGGCATCACCCTCAGAATAGTGGAAAGACTGGCCGGTAGCCTTAATACAGCTCCCAAGATCGCTTCAGTAGTCAGGGCTTTGTACAGAAGCTTCTCTTCATTACCCAATCTTACTTTGAAATCAGGAAGAATTGCCGATCCACAAGCCCTGCAGGTTAGAGAAGCTTTCTTGAATGCCGGTTCTCCCGAGAGCTTGCTGTTCAAAGAGCTACCCCGGTGCTTTGGGATGGAGATTGTAGGCTCCAAACATGCTTCAGCCGATGATTTTGACGCCTATTTCAATGGTTTGAATGGAGCCTTGCAGCATTTGGCGAGACACGCGCTGGAAGTCCTCTCTGTAGCCAGAGACAAACTTCTCACAAGCTGCGAATTGGATATTGGAGAGACCGGTTGGCTGGAGTTGGAGGATCGCTGCAGAGTGCTGGCAGACAGGATTACCCACAGTGAACTGACACCCTTTATCAACAGCGTTTTAAATGGCGCCAGAGAAGAGCACGATCCCACTCCAGCTCTATCCAACGTGAGTAAGAGGTCATTTGAACAATGGCTGGATTCGGATATCGACAGATTTGAAGGATTGGCCAGGGGGATGGGAGAGCTGTTCCTTCATTACTGGAACAGCTTTGGATCGCTAAAGCCGGAAAACCACAATGGAAAAGCCGAGCAAGCATCCATGTTTCGACAGGAGATTCGGAACCAGATCTCCAATATGAAAAGCAATCTACCCATTAATGAGATCCGCAGAATAATCCAGGAACTGCTGACGGAACTGCAAGAGGATGAGGACACTAATGGCAATGACTAATAAACAACCGTGGGGGTCATAGATGGAAAACAAGGTTAGACACATACTGGCACTATCCGGAGGCAAAGACAGTTCCGCACTTGCCATATATATGCGCAGCAAGGGAATAGATATGGATTATGTGTTTTGCGATACTGAGAAAGAACTTGATGAGACATATGAATACATGAACAAGCTTGAGGCGTATCTTGGGAAGAAAATCCACTATTTAAAGTATGCAGATGGTTATGGTTTTGACGATATTCTAGAGATCAAGAATGGCTTTTTACCTTCACCTGAGTCAAGATGGTGTACAGATTACTTAAAACTGAAACCTTATGAGAGGTTCATAGGTAATGATGAGGTCATCAGTTATGTAGGCATACGGGCTGATGAGGCCCAGAGGAAAGGATATATATCGACCAAACCAAATATCAGAACGGTGTTTCCCTTTATCGAGGATAACATCGGTAAAGAAGAGGTGTATCGCATCCTTAAAGAATCCGGCCTCGGAGTTCCTAGCTATTACAACTGGAGATCACGCTCCGGCTGCTATTTTTGCTTTTTCCAGCAGAAAAGGGAGTGGATAGGTCTCTACGAAAACCACCCCGATCTATTCAAGAAGGCGGCAGCCTATGAAAAGATAGGCGATAGCCCCCGTGACACCTATACCTGGAATCAGGGTGAAAGCCTATACGACCTGATCAAACCTGAGCGGATCGCACAGATAAAGTCAGATTATATCAAGCGCCAGGAAAGGGAAAAGAGCAGGTTTTCTGCTAAACAAAGGTTGGTTGATGTCTTTGACGATACAGAGGATGAGAGCACCGATAAGGCATGCCTGATCTGCCATCTATAGATTATGATTTACTTAGATTATAGCGCCACTACGCCATGCGCCCCACAAGTCCTGGCTGCCATGGCACCCTACTTTCGTGACCGTTTCGGAAACCCCAGCAGCTCTCACGCATTCGGCAGGGAGGCAAAGGCTGCGGTGGAAAAAGCGAGATTGCAGCTTGCCGAGTTTGTCGGTTGCGGTCCCGGTGAAATAGTTTTCACCTCAGGAGCTACAGAAAGCAATAACCTGATCTTCTTATCCTTATTGCTGGACGCAAAAGAGAAAAGACGAAAGATCGCAGTGTCCGCAATTGAACACAAATCGGTGCTGCTTCCAGCCAAAAACCTCGGCACAAGAGGTTTTGATCTAACCTTGCTGCCTGTTACCAGTAATGGAATTGTGGATATCAACATCGCCCGAAAATTGATCACGGAAGATACAGCCTTGGTTTCCGTGCAAACTGCCAACAATGAGATCGGCACCATACAACCTGTGAAGGAACTGGCAGAAATCGCCCATCGGGTTGGAGCGAAGTTTCATACCGATGCCGCCCAAGCACTTGGGAAAATGCCTTTTGATGCTCAGCAATTAGACTGTGACCTGGCATCTTTTAGTTCCCACAAAATTTATGGCCCCAAGGGCATTGGCGCTCTCTACATCAAAGGTGGGAGCCGTAAATGGCCTTGGGATTATCCTCTATACGGCGGGGGACAGGAATCGGGTATTAGACCAGGAACTTACAATGTCCCAGCTATTGTTGGTTTTGGGGAAGCTTGCGATATAATGAGTCTTAATTGTAGTCATTTCCTTAGAAAGCTATCCAGTTTGACACAAGCATTCGAGAAACTGCTTTCTGCCCAACATAGTCCTTTTCTGATTCACTGCCAAGAATCACCCAGAATCGGTGGTTTATCTAGTATTTATTTGAATTCGCCAAAGGCAGAACTGATTTTAGAGCATCTTTCTGGAGTTGCCATAAGTAAAGCTTCGGCATGCAACTCAAGTTCATTGGAGAAATCCCATGTTATTCAAGCTATCAATTCAGACTATTCATTGTCAGATAAAACAATAAGAGTTTCATTTGGTTTGGAAACCGATGATTCTAATGTCGCAGATCTTTTTAATGATCTGATGAATTCAGTCCAGGTGATTCACAAGTGAGATACAATGGAGGAATGGTGATAGAAGAATTCTCAAAGTTAATTCATGGTCTTAGAAAAGACCAGCATTACAAGCCGCACAAACATATTTGTATGCTTGCAGCCATTATATACCTTGAAGAAAGAGAATTTTCCGAGAATAGGATACATTATAACGATGCCTTTAAGAGAATCTTTAGCTCACTATTTCTGAAGTACTCAAAAGATGATGATAGGGATAGGTCTTATAACCCCTTTTTCCATTTACGATCATTACCCATATGGATTCTAGTCCCAAATCTTGGAAGAGAAAAGGAACTTGCTGAATCGAAGTCGATAAGCGGGCCATCTCATTTGATTACACTCGTCTCGTACGCTCATTTAAGAGATGAAGAATTCAACTTCTTAAAGATGGCAGAGCAAAGAAAAATCGTTAAACAGATTATTATCGACATATTGAGAGATTATGCCAATAATGATATCGATCAAGAACAACCTCAGAATAGTGAGGGGGATAACGCACGAGGTGATTCAGTCTTGTTCTGTGATTATTTAAGTTCTCTGATTAGTACAAACATCTTCAATGAAAACGCCATAGCGGAAGCACAAGCTGTAAATCCACTCTTTGGAACCATTCACACGACGCACCCGCTAGTGCATATACTGGACAAGGAATTAAGACAGAAAACAGGCAAGCATGTCATTCTAACAGGACATGCCGGCGATGGCAAAACAACTATTGCAGTAGATATCATCAAACAATTGCGAGGCTTGCCGCTCTCTACCATGCTAGAAAAGCCGCTTAAAAGGCGAGAGGAAATTGAAGAGCACCGACTAAGCATCATCAAAGATTTCAGCGAGCGAGAAGGAAAAGCGGACCAAACCTTGATCGAAGAATTGAAAGCCGGACAACGCAGATTCATGATCATTTCTAATACAGGAACGCTGTTGGATTTCTTCAAGGGGAACGCACAGGCCTGGCAAATCAATTCTGTTGAGGCTGAGAGCAGGATATTGACAGCGATTAGCCAGAAGAAAGGTGCCGCTGAAGTGGAATTTGCTGGAGTGGAGTTCATCGTTTACAATCTGGCCTATATAGACAATCTAAAGCTGGCAGAAAATATCTTTACGAGGATGCTGGAGCCCGAAAATTGGATAGGATGCGGTTCCTGCTCACGAGAGAGTTTCTGCCCCATGAAGCATAATGTGGAACTAATCCGTTCTGCCCAGGAGCAGGTGACACATAGGCTGTTCTTACTTTACAGGCGCTTGTATGAGTACGGCACCAGGCTAACCATCAGGCAGCTTACATCTCACTTGGCCTACATCATCAGCAGCGGGATCAATGCCACAAACGTGCACAAGAAGATGTCGCAGATGAAATCCGATTACCTATTCTTTAACAGGATATTCGGTGATGACGGTAAGAGCCCAGATGTCGCCGCAAGCGAGATGAAAGCGATTGTGGAGCTGAAACGGCAAAGCCTGGGCACCATATTCAATTCCGGCATAGAGATGAATCTCTGGCTTAAGCCATCTGTTCATGGCACAATCAGGGTGCTACCTGAGGTTAAAGAGCTGTTTTCCGATATGCGCAAGAAAGGGATGGCATCCCTTACTGTAAGCGGAGCCGGATCTACGCCTGAGCAAGCCCGCAGACAATTGCGCAGACTCCTTTATTTCTTTGTGAACGATGAAGTTGCTGACTCCCAAGTAATGATCGATTTTCTAAACTCACCCAATATCTTGTATTGGCAGGAATGGCAACAGAAAGGGTCAGTATTGGAAAAAGCATACCGTGCCAAATACACGAACATGGTCTTCCACGTTATACAAGAGCATTTTACCGGTGTGAGGATGCCGGAAGGCATGGGCACCCAAGACAGTAGATTGTACATCACATTATCCCGCAAGCAAAGCGAAGTACGGCAAAGCGCCCAGATCGTGATTGCCGAATTGGACTGGTCTCAGAGCGTGATTCTGGAACTTGATAGATCAAGCAACGCGGCCGGAGCGGAATACGCTGAACTTGCCTTAAAAGGTCAGGGAGTGCTTAAGGGAGTAACTCTGAGGCTGGGCTTACCGTTTTTGGATTATGTAACCCAAAGGCATTACGGTGAGATTGGAAACCTCTTGAACGCCGCATATAAAGAGCGGTTGGAGCATTTTAAGCTACAGGTGCTAAAGAAAACCGCCTCCCTAAACGACGATATGATGCTGGTCAGACTACGCAATGACAACAGATTCAAGAGACAGAAATTCAGCATTAGCGACCAAGCAGTGGAGGTGTTTGATGTCTAACTCAACCTTTCCTTACGATGCCAAATCGGAACAAGCATACAAGAGCAATCCTGCCATAAGGCTTTTTGGAAACAGATTTAGTACTGACCAGACAAGTTTAGAATTGTTGGGCGAATTCTTACTGATAACTACTTCTGTAAAGGAGATCGAGGGCAAAGAACTGAGATCAGCTCTTCCCCCTTTGGATGACATCCATTCTTGGAGCAATTCCAAGTTAAAATACTCCCCAAAAATCAAATTGAATCTTAAGCTGTTTGCTTTCTTAAGTTCATCCAGACTGGATTCAAGACACCTTACCCACAGAGAGCATTACACCCAGCTAATACAGGAACTCAAAAAAAGAATCAAAGTAGATAGCAATGATAAGACTCAGGTAGTAAAGACACTTGAGAATTTACTACTTGGCTTTCAGGGTGCAGGAACAAGTCGAACATGGTGTGCACAGTCATTTATTCCCATTAGTCGTGGCCTAGTTGCTGGTGAAGCTATCTGGAATGAAACAAAGGCTAAAAGTCATTATGCAGAATCTTGGAGCTATGTTCTCGATAATGCCAAACTTTACTTTTCATTGAATAAACATAGATTCTTAGCAAGAGGAGGAGAACTCCTGTACCTACAGATATGCAATGCGATGAAGCAAAACCAGGAAGCAATACAAGCCTGGAACCTGGATGCAAAGCTTGAATTCAGCTCAGAAGAGCTAGAGCCAGAAAAGTTGCTTAACAGTTTGGAGAGGGGCCTGGCAAAGTTTTTTAGCGCTTGTCCTAAGTTTATCGATGACCTGGCTGAGTTCATCGATGACAAGCTAGATCCTGAAACAGCCGCAAAGACAGACATGCACGAACAGCAACCGAGGTTTGTAGAAGCCGGTTGGTGCAATAGCGCAACCTGGCAGGAAGGCTACCTGTTGGCAGTGGAAATGAACAGAATATTGTCATCCGGCCTGGATGTGATGGACAGCGTTTACTACCTAGAGACCTTATTCATGCTGCATACCCTGAGGAATCTAATCATGCAGAGCTCCAGGTGTTTAAGCAATGGAGAAGCAAAATGGCCTGGCTACTATATGGCTATAAACAGGTCTGACGAGGAGAATGGGACGCTCAAGCGGATATCGCATCAGAGCCTCAAAAACATCGAAAAAACCATCTATATGGCTATCCGCTCGCATATGCAGGATACGGATATAGTTCAGGATGAGAAGATCCTCAAAGAAGCCGATACACGTTCCGGGCACAAGTTCTTCTTAAAGATGGCAAAGCAAGCCGGTTTGGTGATTCCCAAGCGGGGCGCTTGGGCTCGATTTGTTTTAACTCCCCAGATACTCAGGGTGCTGGTAACTACCATTGTACCGCAGCAGGGGAGGATAACATATGAAACATTTAAACAATTGATAAGAGCGAGGTGGGGCATGGTGTTTGACGAGGCTGGATTTGGCGAGTGCTGCCAATGGCTGGGGGTGGAAAAGGTATATCTTTCCAGTGATACAGATGCCTGGCTACTTGAAATGCTGGCAGAAAGCGGCCTCTTGATGCATTTGTCGGATTCCTGCGCCTTGGTGTTGCACCCCAACCAAGGGAATGATGGAGCTGGATCATGAAATACATTGCGCGTTCGTTCAAAGACTACATCACAGGTAGGATAGAATCCCAGCTTCCTTCCATGGAATTGGGCGGGAAAATGATCTTCATGGTGGAAAGCATCCCGGAAGATCTGACGATAGCTACTGCAGACCTTATCAGCAGTTTCTTACATAATATTGCTGATACCAATGTACTGATCAAAGTCGCCAGAACACTAACCGATGAATGGACTGACGAGGGCAGGGACAAGGCTGATAAGGCCGGGTGGATAACCTTACTGGACAATCTAGCTTATTACCGCAATGAGCCTATGCCCCCTGATAAATATAACGTGATAGTCCTCTATGGGTCTGATGTTGTCACTGATTCCGCCAGTCTGGCAGATTTCAACCTTTGTAGTTTGAAGTTTGTTTGGGAAACGGGAATGTCTCGTAGTTTCAGTCATTGGGTTGTCGATAAACTTAGTTCCAACGGCATAGATTTTTACAACAAAGCAGACATGCTGGTGTTTGATAACATCCTCTACCCTATCATCGAGCAGGGTAGGGCGGACCTGATATCCCTTAGCAAGTGGCTGGAGCGCTTGGACCTATCATACTGTGACAGCGTTCCGACAGTGTTAGAAGTGGTTTTGACGAAGCTACGGGATTTCCAACTACCCAATTTCACCAGCTTTCCCTATACTAGAAAAAACAAGAAATTCAATCCGTACGTCTATAAGGCTATTGAGTTCTTTAACTACACCATGTTCATTGAGGAAAACCAGAAAAGGAAGGCTGTAAAGGCCATTGATGGGATACTCGAAGCCATCGAGACCGGAGAAGAGGGATGGGAAGACCTGGAAAATGAACAGATTCGAGGCGCGTACAGTAGCGGAACGGAATTCTTGGGCGGGATGAAGAACTACGTCCTGACTGCTGACCAAGAGGAGAAAGAAAAGCTCTTGGGAAGCGATTTCGTCTTCATCTTGGACAAGATACTGAAATTCAAGAAAAAGCAGGAAAAGAAGAAAACAAGCGTGAAGAGCCTGGAAGGAAGCCCGGTAGAAATTGTACTGACAGCCATGTGGGACAGTCTCTCAGAGTTTTCAAAGTCAAAAGATTATGGTAGCGTGGAAGATCTAAGCAGGATAGAGATAACTGCTGACCTGTTCAAGCACGACATGGAGTGGGATGACAGCGAGGGAGACTATTCCACCCAGGATGTCTCAGAACTGGCAAGAGAGTTCTTGCACAGGCTCATTGGCGGATTGGACAGCTTTATCATACAGCATACCTGCCTTAAGAACAAAGATGGCCTAGAGATTGAGATTCAGTGCAACCTGGACAGCGATGAGATTAAATTCCGCTATAGCAGGACAGCGATCTCCGAACTGGTTTTCAGCGTGAACCTCTATGCACAGGAAGACGAAAAGCCACAGGAAAGAAGATACGCCTGGAAACTGCCCTCCAACCATAGCTATCGCCTGGCAACAGAATTGATCAACATGGCAGCCGATGAATTGGATAGGCCAAACCATGCGCTGGTATTACCCTTCTTCCACCTTCCCTATTATGACGAGATTCTTAAGACTTCATCCAATGACGAGCTGCGGCGGGTCTTCCTGCACAGCTTGAGAGACTCTGCTTCAGAAGGGTCTTTCCTGAGAAATCTGTTGTCTGGGACTTGGCTGAAGCATGACGATAGACTATTGCCCCATTATAGAAATCTTGCCGAGAAGTACCACTTGTTTATCAAAGCTGCCAAGAAAAGCGGATTGATCGCTGCTTTGACAGACACCTCGGTTTGGGACGTTCTGAGACAGCATTACGAAGAGGTGTTAGACCTGATAAGCACTCAGGAAGAGATGCTGAAATCTCCGATGGCTGGAATGATGCTAAGAGCATTTATGGTGATAAGAGAAAGAGAGAAAGATGGAAATGAAGCATGGTATAGTGAGGCTTACGAGAAATCAGGGATCATCACGGTGCTTCACCCGTCTCTGCTGGAAATGCTGCAATCCCAAGTAGTTTACCAAAACTCCTGTTTCAATTATGCCGTGAAAGCTGAAACCGAAAAAGACAAGAGGCGGGATGCCTTCAAAAAACACATTTGGCAATCCTATCTTGACCTTTCTCATATCAGAACACCCATAAACTGCATTCTGATCGATGATGGGCTCAATCTGAACACCAACGTTGTGGGGCATGAACTGATCCACAAAGTAGGTGATCCAATTGATGGAGATGACCTAAAATCGACCAGGCTGATGCTGGGGATGTCTGATGAAAGCGATGATGAAATAGGCGATGTGAGCGATGCGGACATGTTCTTGGAAACCCGGGAATCCAAACTGCTCAACAACCTCCTGTTAGACTATTTCAGGCTGCATCCCCACGCCAGGGATGGACTGAACTTAGCCGTTTATAGAAACCAGGATATTCAACCGATTATCGCAGCCATACATGCTTATCTAATGAAGCTTTCAAACATAAAAGATCCGAATTACTACGTTATTAGAAATGAGCGCAATAAGCCCTACAATATCAGCGTGAGCATTTTTACTGATTCTGCTGATGATAGCGGCATAGCCCGTTGGATAGAGCTTTGGAGAGAAAGATGGGAAGCGGCTGAGACTGAAAGCAAATTCCAGGTATACCGCAACTGCAGGTTTTCCATCTCGCACCGATTGATCAATGCCGCCGACCATAACTCATTCTTGAGGATGATCAACGATAATTTCAGCACCGATGTGACCATCCTGTATGATATTATCGGGACAGGAAACATCGCCGATAAGTTTGAATCCGTTGATCCAATGGACATCCGAACCCACTCCCTCAAATACCCCATCCTGGAGAAGGCCGTAGCTACGATAGACAATCCCTCTGATGAGTTCAAACGCTTCAGGATTATCAGCAATAGGCAGTTCAGCATCAGCTCCCGGTTAGCGGGCTGCATGCATGCCCTAAAAAGTGGCAATGCCCAAAAAGGCACGGTAGTAATGGGTACTGGAGATCTCAAGCCCTGGATGGAAGTGATCGGGGCAGTCCACAGCAAGTCGGAGTGGGTGATCTGCATCGATCCCAGTGTGGATGACCGCCTGATACGAGATTCAGGCAAGAAAAGCGAGCTGCAGAGGGAGATTATTGGTTTCGGCTCTGGAGTGGGCATATCAGGTGAAGAAAACTACACCATATCGACCGAGCACTTTTCGCTAAACGACATTGAAATCAGGCTGAGAGCTTCCATCAAGCAACTGCTAGCAGACACTAAATGGACTGAGGAGGACTATCAGGCTGTAGCCAAAGGAACCATGAAAGTAGCCCAAGAATTGTCCGGATTGTCGTTGATACGTGCTACAGGGGCGGCAGACCAGTATATCAGAGATTTCATGGCATATGCCCTCACCCGTAAGATCGTGGGCAGAGATGATACTATGTTGTGTGATAATCTGGTGACTCTCGATGCATACAGGCATTGGTTCGACTTTGCGGAAAGCGGAGTAAGGCCAGATCTGCTGTGGTTAAAGGCGAACATAGGCCAGGATAACCGTGTGCACCTGAACCTGCATCTGATTGAGTGTAAAATGGGGAATAAATCAGAAGAACTGCTGATTAAGGCCAAACACCAGATCAATAACGGGTTGAGTGTATTGGTAAAGGCATTCAAACCGAATTTCCAGGAGCAGCAAAATCTCGACGACGATAAGCCTGATCGCCGTTATTGGTGGATGCAATTACACCGCCTGATAGCTGCTAAGGCCAGGATAGACAAATATCACGAACAGCAGGTCATATCAGCGTTGGAGAAACTAGCCGAAGGAGATTACGAGATATCATGGAGCGCTTCCGTGATGGCTTTCTGGATTGATGATGAGCATGGCACATTCAAGAAGTCAGGTTCTTGGAACAACAATGAGACTTCTACTGGCAAGGCTAATGTATTTTCAATAGGCAGGAATTACATCAAAGTACTTGCTCAATCTACAGATGAATACACAGGAGTAATTGCTGAATTTCTGGACGAGTCTCTATCAGAAGATGAGAACGTAATGCAGCAAATTGAAGACATCGACCTGCCCCCTAGTCCGGAAGATGAAGACTTCCAACCCGGTGAGACTTTGGCAGATTGGGACGATGACGAGTCTGAAGATGATGGAGGAGATACTACGCCTAATTGGGATGACGAAACAAGCCCTGAGCCCCCTCAAGAGGAGTCAACGGAAGACCAGCCTGATATTGAGCAAGAGCCAGAAGATGAAGAAGGCCATCAAGAAGACGATGATACTGTGTTGCCCAAGATTCCTGAGAGGATTCTCCTGGGCAAAACCACAGGTGGCAAAGAAGTCTATTGGGAGTTTGGGCATGATAGCTTAGCAAACAGACATATGGTGATATTCGGCACATCCGGAATGGGTAAAACATACGCAATACAATGTCTTCTATGCGAAATGGCCAGGCAGAACCAGAACAGCCTAGTCATAGATTACACAGATGGCTTTGTCCCAAACAACATAGAGACTGCTGCAAAACCGATTATTACTAGTGATGGACAGACGTTCATATACAATGATCCACTTCCTATCAATCCTTTCAAAGCTCAAGTCAGCGAACAGGATGGGATGAAATTCAAGGATACTCCAATCACAATCTCAAAGCGAGTATCTTCAATTTTCAAAAACGTGTATGATCTTGGAACCCAGCAGCTTCCTTTCACTATTGAGGTCATCCAAACCGGTATTGAGCGATATGGCGATGAATTCAATCTGGACAAGATGCTGGAGATGTTTTATGAATACCTCGATGACCCATTATACACAAAGAACACTGTCCAAACTACTATCACCAAACTGAAGCCGTTTATCACGAGCAAACCCTTTTTGGTCGACAGAAGGGAAATTGGATGGAATGAGCTGTTTGCAGATGAAGAGAATAGAAGCAGAGTCTTCCAATTCCATAAAGTTGACAAGCACTCATCGAGGGCTATCATAGAATTTGTTTTATGGGATCTTTACAACTACGTTAGCAGCTATGGTGGTAAGCATTTACCCAAGGTCGTTGTGCTAGACGAAGTTCAAAACCTAGATCTGGGACCAGACGCGCCAGTGGCAAAGTACCTTACAGAAGGAAGAAAACATGGATTGGCCTTGATAACAGCAACTCAAACTGTTAAAGGAGTTGGCGGTGTCTCTGATGCAAAGGTCAGTAGGCTGTTTCAAGCTGAGATGAAGTTATTCTTCAAGCCCACAGAGAATGAGATGAAGGAGCACGCTCAACTGCTTAACAATGCTATTAGCGATATTCCGGTGAAGGAATGGACAAATCGGTTGGCAAAACTCCAAAAGGGTGAGTGTTGGGTTTTAGGAAGGCACCTGGATGATCTATCTGGAGAACTGAGATTGAAAGCACAGAAAATTCGCATCACCTCCCTTGAAGAAAGAGGTTTCCATGGCTAAGAAAGAAGTCAATACACGCTTGCCCAGGAACTTCCACCGTACTTTCAAACCGGAGCGGCAATATATCAATGCAATTTTAAAGTTTGCAGCTGAAGGCCGATCTGGCGATGCTCAAGCAATTTCTGACAAGACAGGGATTCCCACTGGTGAGTCATCAGGAAAAGTGCTTCCAACGATAGATTATTGTCAGGGAATGGGCTTGATAACGACTAAAAGAAAGAAAGATATGTTAATAAGTCCGGAGTTAACAGATCTTGGAAGAGTGATCCTGAAGGAAGACCCCTTTGTAAAAACTGATGTGAGCCAATGGTTATGTCATCTTAACCTGTGTAACAAGTCTACAGGAGCTGAGCTTTGGCACTTTGTGTTTTGGTCAGGCTACCACAGCCTGGGAGACAAATTTTCGAGAAATGACCTGGAAAACATGCTGGAGTCTAAGTACGGTAGCAGTAATCGCAGTTTAATTGGGCCTCTTCTCAGTATGTACGAGGATGAAGCGTCTTTTAAGGTTTGTGGCGCTTTTCAAGATGATGGCAAGATGATCACTCGTAAAAAGGCACCAATCAAAGACGATCTGGCCAGGGGTTATGGAGCATGGATTATAAGTTCGATGGAACTCTGGTTCCCAAAGCAGAATCAGGTTTCAACCGCTGAAATCGAACAGAAAACAGGATGGCTGACGGTTTGCAGGTGGCTGGGACAAGGAATGTCAGATATACTCGATATGGTCGAGAGAAAGGGAATTCTTAGGGTGGACAGACACATGAATCCTTGGATTCTGAGCCCTATGAAAACGGCTAGAGAAGCATACAATCAAATGTTCGATGATATGATCTAGGGACTGGAGGAAATAATGATCTTAAAGGACATCGTAAGGTTTAGGGGAGATAAGCTCTTCAATGGAGCTGTAAACATCGATTGGTACATAAGTGATCCTGACAAGTCACGATTAGCGGCTGAAGCATTTGTTTTTCATGGACCTGCCTATCATGGTGTTTCTCAGGATGAAGTAGGATATACTCATGGTCACAAGCTAATTGATACAGCAAGCTTCACCAAGGCAATAGTGAAAAGATCTTATGGCCATGAAGATGTCCCGTTTACATTGGCCATAGCAGGATATGGAACCGGAAAATCACACCTTGGTGTTACAATCGCGGAGTTACTGAGTGCTCCTGTAGACAACACCCCCGCTGACATCCTGGCTAATATTTCATCTGCAGATAAGCAGATAGGTGATGAAATTGGGCTTTTACTCGATGATGCTGATAAACCCTGTTTAGTCATTGCTCTTAATGGCCTCACAAAATTCGACTTTATACATGGATTATCCAACCAGATCATACAAGTTCTACGCAGGGATGGACATGACGTAAAACCTATCGAAGATTTGAGACCAAGGTTCCAACAACAAATAAATGTACTACAAGTAATGAACCCAAAGCTTCTGGAGGAGCTGTCTGAGTTATGTAGTGGCAAAAGCATAGAACATATCATTGCATCACTTGAACTGCAGGATGAACCCACCTACATTAATGTAGACAAGTTCTTAAGCAAACATGACATGCAGATTGGTAACTTGCGGGGCGAATCAGTACAAGAACTTATTGGCAGAACTGTAGAAGTCTACTGTGGCGAAGGAAATCCATATCAGTCCCTTGTCATCCTGTTTGATGAGTTTGGAAAATATATGGAATTCGCCTCCACTCGAAGTCATTTAGCCGGAAGCGGAGTCCTTCAAGAGCTATTTGAAGCCACACAAGCCTACTCACCGAAAGTCTGTTTCGTAGGATTTATCCAATTTGAACTGAATGCATATCTTCAACGTATGGCTACTGAGCAAAAAAATGAGATGCAGAGATACATTAGCAGGTATCAAACTGCTGATAAGCTTTATCTGTCTACTAATCTTGAAACGCTCATTGCCAACCTGATCGAAAAGAATAATCCCCAGTATTTAGACCAAATCTTTGAGGGGAAATCAGCCTTCCAAACTTCAAATCTTGAGCGAACGAAGATCAATGAGTGGTTTCCTAGTTCAAAACATATTCAGGTCTGGAATGATGCAGATCTGTTTCATAAGATAGTCAGCAAAGGATCTTGGCCCTTATCAGCATACAGTGTGTGGCTCCTTTACTACCTTTCTGCGGTTGGAAGCCATTTACAGGAAAGATCTGCCCTGGCTTTATTGATTGAAGCTTTTAACCAGTATGAATCGAGCCAAATATCAGAACACAAAGATTGGAGGATTGCCGCTGTAGACATGATGAGCAATTCTTTTATCCAAGAACTACTGAGTTCTGAAGAATCTGGAGCGCAAGGAACCATCATGCAAGCATACCAGACAGTCATGTCGAAGTATGCTACAAAGTATTCTATAAATCAGATAAGGATTCTAAAAGCAGTCGTACTAAGTTCTAAACTAGGCTTGGTAGCAGCAAACCGGGCGGATGCAATCGAAGCTCTAGAAGCTTTGACCAATATGGACAAGGCTGTACTGGCTGTAGAATTACAAACTTTGCTTGATGAGTACAACGCCATAGAGTGGGATGAGGCATACAAAAGCTTTGATATTCTTAGTGACGCGCTTCCCAGAAGTCAGTTCATCAATCACATCCGGAGGCTTTCAGCCAGTTATGATGAAAACGCCCAGTCCCAGTTATTCGTATCTTCCATCAAGGATTGTTGTGATCTGATCAAAGATATACAGAGTGATTTTGCTGAAGAGAACAAGATCAGCACCCCTGAGTGGGCTTTTCAGGCAAAAGTGGCAAATCTGGACACATTGCCTCAGCAGATCATACTTGAGACTGACAGATGGTCAAAAGCAGAGAGTATTGATGATCCCAGGGGATCAGTTATCTATGTTTACCTAGGGGAAACTGCTGATATAGACTGCGTTTCTCGAGAAGCTCATAAACTTCTCAAATCAGCAGCAGAGTCACTCAAGGTTAAAGCAGTTCCAATATTATTGGTGTTTCTGTATGATGTTGAAGGGAAATTGGGGCAATACCTTACTGAGTTATCTATCCTGGATTCCCTTTCCAACGAAGAACTAGCAAAATTCGGCAATCTTGTTGAATCACATCGCGTGAAAATCGAACGTTCTATACAAGAAGCTGTAGAAGCCCTATTGAAAGAGAAGAGGTATATCTCGCTGGGCGGAAAGCAAATGGAAGGATTGAGACTGAGTAAGGCAGCAACAGAGCTGTTCAAACAAATCTACACTCATCCTATTCTGTTTCCTTTTGATGGCTTTGCCACCTCTAGAGGAAACGCTGCTGACACTTGTTCCATGCTGACCCGAGAATTGATGCACTCTACCCTGGATTATAGCACGGTAATGGCGAAACCGGTAAGAGACAAGAATAGGGCAAACAGCGTTCTCAAAGATGCTTGGGGTATATTCTCTGCAAATGGGAAAATCAACAGACGGCCTACCAATAACATTCTAAAGAAGCTTTCGATCGAATGGGATGAGATACTACAAGAACGGATGCTGTCCTTGCGCGAAATGTATGACACCATGATCAAGCCGCCCTTTGGAGCTAATCAAGACTCCGCCGGATTATTCTTGAGCGTTTACATCTCCCCACGCAGCAATACCTTAAACGTGTTCATAAATCAGCAGTATACGACTGTCAATGGGTGGGCAGACGACAATCTTATCAGATCAAAACACTTCAATCCGTCAATCATGGACGGTGCCTATCTGCTCCTTAGATCTGATGACACTTCTGAGTGGGAAAACCTCCTAGACGAGTGGGAGCAAGCAGAAAGCCACATAGCCCGTGTAGATTGCATGGAGCGATCTGAAGTTCTGAAAGAAAAAATACCCGTGCCGCCAGAGCTTTTTCATCGAGAGCAAAGACTGACTGAGCAAGCAAATGAATCAGCAAAGAAAATTGATGAAATGGAAGAAGCAAAAGACGATGCGATAATGAGGATTAAGAATAATACCGAGAATGGAAATGTTATCCCATTATCTTGGGGCTGCTCTTCTCTAAAGCGCTTAATAGCTAAGCTAGAATCTGAAAAACCTCTGTGGATAGATGAGCAGATCGATGATATGCGACCGGTTCTGGTTGAAGGCAGACAAACTATTATCCAAGTGTTTCCGGATTGGCTTGCTCATATTAGCCCCAAATCCGAATCTCCTGATCATGTGGGAGAGTTTAAGCATCTGATGCTGAATAAGGTCAAACCTAACCTGGAGGATCTTGGGCTTGATAATGAAGCCAGTAATCTTGATGCTCGAGTTAGATCATTGATTCGTAGGGTAGAAGATGTTGCCGAGGCTCGTAGATTGATTAGTGAGGTTGATAATTGGATACGAATCAGCCATGGTGTCCTTGGCACCAGTAGACTCAAAGATATCAGGACAGCCAAAGATGTAGCCAAAAGCTATGCCAGTAAGCTCAAGGGCATGTTTCAGAGAATCAACCTTAATGAACTGCAGGTTGTAAGAAAAGGCCTCAAAGACTTCTATGATTCTCTAACCACAGCCGAAAATGAAATCACGAAAAGAGCAGATAAAGTTTGGACTTCTAAGATAACAACTGAGGATTCAATAGATGAGTTGTTGGAGGAACTTGATTCTCTCATCAGAGCCTACGATGGACTGGAATCTGACCTGGAAGACTTTCATATATTAAAAAAGGCGCTACATCAGTTTAAACGATCATACGGTCGATTAAGCGACATCAACCTAACCTGGAGTTCTTTTGATACACTCTCTACAGAAGTTGAACAAGAGACAGTCTCCAAGCTTGCTGAGGATGAACTTCCATGGCCACCCGAAGATGTGATCAAGAACATTGTCAAAACTATATCTGATTATCGTAAACAACTTAGCAAGGAGTGGATAGATGAGATCCTTGCAATTGAACCGGATATTCCAGAAATGGATGTTGCATCGGCCAACCAGCTCCAGAATAAGCTATCGAGCCCGCCAGCTTATGTCACTGATGCCCACCTTAAGAAGCTTGAGAAGGTAAGAACCGCTCTTGATAAAAGGCTGAGTGAGATCAAGATAGAGTGGTTGGTGGAGAAGTTTAAGGAGTTATCCGAGAAAGATAGAAAGAAGTTCTTAGAGATAATTAAATAAGTTACTGTATGAAGCATTGAGAGAAAACACAAGTGAAACATTTCGAATAACCGATTTGGAGACTGTATGAAGATGATAATCCATTCTTCAGTATCAGATTTCTCAGCTGAAGAGATGATCGATGTTGCTGACGCCAAGGACACTGATTCGATTATTGAAGTAGCCAAGGAAATCTTAGATAGTGCCATGGCCGATGATATCAGTGATTGTTTTGATGAAATTCCATTGTCAAAAGAGAATGTGGGCTTTTTCCCAGACCCCGAGTTAATCGGTGAAGAACTATGCAAGCAGTTATCTAAGTGCTTAGAGTCTAAACTCGGCAAAAAGCTACATATTGATGTGATTGACGATAATGAGATTACAATAGCAACCGAAGCAATCGATACCGCTAAGACACTCAATGACGAATTTGAGCGTGAGCAGGGCTATATCTATGTTGGAAAGATAGTTCTGATAATGCTTAAAAACTTTCTAATCAATGGAGTATGGCAGTATGGGCTCCGACGAGGCAATGGAACAATTCTTACAGACATACATGATTGGCCAAAACCAGAAAGCGATGGAAACAGTTATACATGGCATGATTCTCATGGTTTCCTAAAACCTGTTATATGGTTAAC
>Ga0209311_1000192_pt1 | contig 66634 bp, 54 predicted proteins | sample AD_UKC045_MetaG_FD_184417 | JGI IMG/M metagenome (GOLD analysis project Ga0209311, IMG submission 184417) | Active sludge microbial communities of municipal wastewater-treating anaerobic digesters from USA - AD_UKC045_MetaG (SPAdes) (version 2) | ecosystem: Engineered > Bioreactor > Anaerobic >...
CGATGAGATGACCTATGGCAGCTACAAAGACGATCAGCTCTGCATCGGCAGGCGCTGGGTATTGCCCGAGGCCACTCCCCAAAACACCACGCTGGGCTCCGTTTCCAAGAACCTGGCAGATCTCTGGCAACAGGCTGACGCCGCTTACAAAGCGGATTTCAAGACCTACGCCCGCCGCTATGGCAAAGAAGTGAGCAAAGCCTGGATGCTGCCGCCCACCGGTTACAGCTTGTGGGTGAAGGCGATGTATGCCTGGGCCGAAGACGAGGACCCCGATCTGGACCTCAGCAGCCTCACCTTCGAAGACGTGGAAACCCTCGGCAGCAAGATCGCTTCCGTGAGCGCCTGCGTCAACAACAACTACCTGCCGTCCGTTTCAGCCGTCGACGAGCTCGACGCCACCATCTGAGGTATCAGCCAATGATCGCGAACATCATGTCCGTCAAGGAGGGCCTCAGCGATGAAGAAAAACGCACCCTGGCTAAGGAACTGGCTACTAAGATTAACGCCGCCGTTAATCTTCCTCTTGTTTCGGAAGCTGCTGAACAGGTGGTTTTCGAAATGGTGATGCTGCTGCTGATTGATTTGGTGCTGGGGGGAAGGTGAGAGCACTGTGGGCTGGTTAGAGGCTTCGCCTGGTTAGAGCACTGCGTGCTGGTTAGAGCACTGCGTGCTGGTTAGAGCACTGCGTGCTGGTTAGAGCCTGCGGCTGGTTAGAGCACTGCGTGCCGGTTAGAGCCTTCGGCTGGTTAGAGCCTGCGGCTGGTTAGAACACTGCGCGATGTGAATGGAGCGGCGGTGCTGAGAGATCGGAGGGTCTATCAGTGCCGCTGCAATTTTTATGCTTCACAACTTGAAAACTTGAAAACTCGAAAACCCCACAACTTGAATCTCGAAAACTTGAAAACTTGAAAACTCGGAAACCCTAAAACCCTGACCCCAAAAACCTTCCTCTGTGCCTCTCTCTGTTCCCTCCGTAGCTCTGTAGTGAAAAAAGAAACCTCTGTATCTCCGCAGTAAAACCCTGAAACCCCACAACTCGAAAACCCTAAAACCCTAAACCCCCAAAACCTTCCTCCGTGCCTCTCTGTGTTCCCTCCGTAGCTCTGTAGTGAAAAAAGAAACCTCTGTATCTCTGCAGTAAAACCCTGAAACCCTAAAACTCGGAAACCCTAAAACCCTAAAACCCCAAAACCTTCCTCTGTGCCTCTCTCTGTTATCTCCGTACCTCTGTAGTGAAAAAAGATCCCTCTGTATCTCCGCAGTAAAACCCTGAAACCCCACAACCTAAAAACCCCCTCCCTTCCTTTATAGCAAAAAAACCAAACTCTGTTGTTGACATAAAACGGCAGCCTTGTAAAGATGGATCAAAGTGAAAATCAAGCTGGAGTAAAGCTATGACAGACCAGTTGCAAGACCTTTTACAGCGTGTGCATGAGGAGGGCGTCGCCAAAGCTAAAGCCGAAGCGGACAAGATATTGCAGGCCGCTCAGCAGACTGCCGACGATACGATTTCCAAAGCCCAGGCTCAGGCCGACAAGATCATCTCAGAAGCCCGGGGACAATCCACCGAGCTTGCCAAAAACTCCGAAACCGATCTCAAGATGGCCGCTCAACACACGATCAGCAGCGTAAAACAGCGCCTCACCGAGGTAGTCCTTCAGAAGGTGCTGGACGATCCCATCAAGGCCCATTTCTCGGATCCCGCCTTTCTCAAACAGATCATCCTCAGCACCCTGGAAGCGTGGAAAAGCAGCGGTGGCAGCATCACGATCGCGGAAACGATGCGCGGCAAGCTGGATGACGCCCTGCAGGGATCTCTGGCTGAAGCCTTGAAGAACGGTCTGAAGGTGGACTACAGCCCGGCGGTCAAAAACGGGTTTACCCTGGCCCCCGCGGACGGAGGTTATAAGCTCAGCTTCACGGATGAAGACTTTGCCAACCTGTTCAAGAGCTACCTGAGGCCCCGCACCGCCCAATTGCTCTATTCCGAATAACGCGATGAGCTCCGGTCAGTATTACTATTTTGTTGCCGGCCTTCCCAGGATCGGCAACGACGACGCCAAGCTCCAGATCGAGCCCGAAGCCTTTCTGGAACAAGCCGCCACTCAGCTCACGGACGACGATCTCAAGCTCCTGAAGCTGCTCACTCTGGAAGACGGGATCAAAACCCTCAGCGCCTTGCTCTTCAAACAGGAAGCGCCTGCGGACCGTCCCGGCTTTTATGAAGCGGCCTTCTGGAGCGAGTTTGGGGAGTTTGCCCGCCTGAGAGTGGAAAACCGCGAAGCGCCGGTGCCAAAGCAGTTCAAAGACCTGCCTCCCTTTTTGCTGAAGCGCTGCGTGGAATTTCTCAGCCTGGAAGAGCCGCCTGCCAGAATCATGGTGGAACACGGCTTTTATCAGGACCTGTTCAGCTTTGCCGCGGCTCATTCCAACCGCTTTGTTTCAGCCTGGTTCGAGTATCGCAGACAGTCCCGCAACGTAGTCCTGGCCATCAACGGCCGCGCTCACGAGCTGGATTACGCCCGCTGGCTGATCGGCGACGACGAGCTCAACGATAAGCTTGCCCACGGCCGCGGAGTGGATTTTGGCATCGGCAAAAGCAGCCCTGTGTTCGATGCCCACCTCAGAGCTTACGAGCAAAACTCAGTGCTCTACCGGGAACGGGCCTATGATATCCTGAGCTGGAAATGGATCGACAGCCATAACTTTTTCCAATACTTTTCGATAGACAGAGTGCTGGGCTATTTTGCTCAGCTACTGATCCTCTCCCGCTGGATGAGGATGGATGTAAACCTCGGCAAGGAAGTCTTTTACGATACGCTGAACACTCTGCAAAACAGCTTCTCCTTCCCTCCCGAATTCGCGATCAAACAAAAAAACAAATAGAAGGTAACGATAATGACCAAAGGTATCGTCAAAGGAATTATCGCCAATCTGGTTCACGTTGAGGTGGATGGACCCGTCTCCCAGAACGAGATCTGCTATATAGACATGGATGGCGTGAAACTGAAGGCGGAAGTCATTAAGATCCAAGGAAATATCGCCTACACGCAGGTGTTTGAAAGCACCCGCGGTCTCAGGCCCGGCTACCCGGTGGAATTCACCCAAAGGATGCTGGAAGTCAAGCTGGGGCCTGGTATGCTCTCCAAGATCTATGACGGACTTCAGGACGACCTCGAAAAGATGGAAGGCATGTTCCTCAACCGCGGTGAGTATACCGATCCCCTCGATGAGGACAGCAGTTGGGAATTCACGCCGATCGCGAAACCGGGAGACAGCCTCTCCGCTGGTGACTGGCTGGGTGAAGTGCCTGAAAACTGGATATCCCACAAGATCATGGTCCCCTTCACGCTGGAAGATAAATACACGCTCCAAAGCATAGCGGAGAAAGGCACTTACAAGCTCACGGACACCATCGCCACCCTTGCGGATACGGAAGGTAAAACCTTTGAGATCAACATGGTGCAATACTGGCCGGTGAAGCTGCCGATCCGGGCTTATAAAGAGAAGCCGCGCCCCTTCAAGATGATGGAGACGGGCGTGCGCACCATCGATACCCTCAACCCCATCGCGGAAGGCGGCACCGGCTTCACACCCGGTCCTTTCGGTACCGGTAAGACCGTGCTGCAACACAGTATCTCCCAAAACGCCGAAGCGGACCTCATCATCGTGGCCGCCTGTGGTGAACGCGCCAACGAAGTGGTGGAGCTCTTTGTGGATTTTCCCAAGCTGGACGACCCCCGCACGGGACGCAAGCTGATGGAACGCACCATCATCATCTGCAACACCTCCAACATGCCGGTGGCGGCCCGCGAAGCCTCTGTCTATACGGCCATGTCCATCGCGGAATACTATCGCAGCATGGGCCTGAAAATCCTCCTGCTGGCGGATTCGACCTCCCGCTGGGCCCAGGCTTTGCGTGAAATGAGCAACCGCATGGAAGAGCTTCCCGGCCCGGATGCCTATCCCATGGACCTTCCCGCCATCATCTCAAACTTCTACTCCAGAAATGGTTATGTGTACCTCAACAACGGCGTTCCCGGCTCCATCACCTTTATCGGGGCTGTGTCTCCCGCGGGTGGAAACCTCAAGGAACCGGTCACCGAGGCCACCAAGAAAGCGGCCCGTTGCTTCTATGCGCTCTCCCAGGATAGGGCAGACTCCAAAAGATACCCGGCTGTGGACCCTATAGAGTCCTATTCCAAATATCTTGAGTATGACGAAGTGCAGGATTACTTGAACAAAAACATTTCTTCTCATTGGGTGGCAGACGTTTATGAAGCAAAAGACATCCTCCTGAGAGGCAAGGAAGCCGGCGACCAGATCAATATTCTGGGTGACGACGGTGTCCCCATGGCCTATCACGAAAGGCTGTGGAAGAGCGAACTGCTGGACCGTATCATCCTGCAGCAGGACGGCTTTGACGTGGTGGACAAATCCACTCCCATTAAGCGCCAGAGCCATATGCTGGAGATGGTTTTGGGGGTATGCCGCACAGACTTTGTGTTTGACAGCTATGAAGAGGTGCAGCCCTATTACACCAAGCTGATCAACATCCTCAAACAGATGAACTACAGCGAGTTTCACAGCTCCGCTTTCAAAGGCTATGAGGACCAGCTGCAAGAAACTATGGACGAAAGGAGGGCGAAATAATGGCCACCACCGCTTTCCAGAAGGTTTACACCAAGCTCACCCAGATCACCAAGGCCACCTGCACCGTGAAAGCCACCGGAGTCGGCTATGAAGAGCTGGCCACCGTCAGCGGCCGCCTTGCGCAAGTGGTGAAGATCATCGACGACAACGTGACCCTGCAGATATTCTCCGGCACGGAAGGCATCGGGACGGACGCGGAAGTGCTGTTCTTTGGCAAACCGCCCACCCTCAAAGTGAGCGACGAGCTCTCCGGCCGCTTTTTCAATGCCTATGGCGATCCCATCGACGGCGGCCCTCAGATCGAAGGCAGGGAAGTGGAAATCGGCGGTCCGAGCGTCAATCCGGTGCGGCGTGAAGAGCCCTCGGAGCTGATTGCTACAGGTATTGCCGGCATCGATCTCAACAACACCCTCGTCACCGGACAGAAGATCCCCTTCTTTGCCGATCCGGACCAGCCTTACAACCAGGTGATGGCCACCGTGGCACTTAGAACCCCCGCGGATAAGATCATCCTGGGTGGCATGGGCCTCTCCAACGACGACTATCTCTATTATAAAAACGCCTTTGAAAACGCCGGGATGATCGATAAGATCATCTCCTTCGTCAACACCACGGACGACCCGCCTGTGGAACGCCTGCTGGTGCCCAACATGGCTTTGGCCGCGGCGGAGTATTTTGCCATCGAAAAGAACGAAAAAGTGATGGTGCTGCTCACCGACCTCACGCTTTACTGCGACGCGCTTTCGATCGTGAGCAACCGCATGGACCAGATCCCCTCCAAGGACTCCATGCCGGGATCACTGTACAGCGACCTTGCCAAAATCTATGAGAAAGCCGTGCAGTTCCCCACCGGCGGTTCCATCACCATCATTGCCGTGACCACCATCTCCGGCGGCGATATCACTCACGCCATCCCAGACAACACGGGTTACATCACAGAGGGCAACCTCTACCTGCGGCGCGACACCGATATCGGCAAGGTGGTGATCGATCCGGCTCGCTCGCTTTCGCGTCTCAAGACCAAAGTGATGGGCAAAAAGACCCGTGCCGACCATCCCAAAGTGATGGAAGCCTCGGTGCGCCTCAACGCCGATGCCACCAAAGCCAAAACCAAGATGGAAAACGGCTTCGAGCTCTCGGACTATGATGATCGCACCCTCAAATTCGCCTATGATTATGCCATGCAAATCCTCGCCATCGACGTCAATATCGACACGGACCAGATGCTGGACACCACCTGGGAGCTGTTTCAGAAGTACTTTACCCGCGAGGAAGTGGCGATAAAAGATGAATTTATGAATCTCTACTGGAAGAAGGCATGACCCTCAAGTTTCAGTATAACAAGATCTCTCAGCTCAATATGCGCAAGCAGCTGAAAATCAGGGAAAACGCTCTGCCGACGCTCAAAAACAAGGAATCGGCCTTGCGTTTCGAGGTCAAAAAAGCCCGCGATGCCGCTCACGCCATGGACCTGGAGATCGAAGCCCGCGGCGCCAGGCTGGAGGAATTCCTCAAGCTCTGGGTGGAGTTTGATCCCTCGCTGATCAAGATCTCGGAGGTTAAAATCCGCTCCCGCAAGATCGCGGGCGTCAAAACCCCTGAGCTGGAAGGCATTGACTACCAGTTGAGCGAGTATGACCTGTTCACGGCCCCCAGCTGGTGGCTGGATGGCGTCAGCACCCTCAAAGAGCTCTCCCGCATGCAGATAGAGCGGGAGTTCATGGTGCGCAAGATGCAGCTGCTGGAGGTAGTGCGCAAGAAGACCACGCAGAAGGTCAACCTCTACGAAAAGGTGCAGATCCCGGCTTACGAAGAGGCTATCCTCAAGATCACCCGTTTTATGGAAGACGAAGAGAATCTCTCCAAGGCCGCGCAAAAGATTCTCAAAGGCCGCATGGCAGCGGAGGCGAACGCATGATCGAAAAGATGAGAAAATACAGCTTTGTGCTCTTTCACAGCGATTATGAGAGCTTCCTGGCCGATCTGCAGCGGCTGGGCGTGGTGCATATTATCCGCTCTACCGATGCCCGCACCGATTCCCAGGTACGGCAGTTGGAGCTGATGGGACGCTACAACGACGCCCTCAAACTGCTCAAGAAGATCGGCTCGGACAAGGAAAAAGGCAACACCAGTCTGCCCACCAAAGCTCTCCTCAACAGGATCGAGCAGGCCGTCTCCGAAAAGGATGACTTGCGCCGTCAGGAAGACATCCTCAAAAAGCAGATCAGAGAGCTAAGTCCCTGGGGCCATTTTGATTACGAATTAGAGACCCAGCTCGAAAACGCGGGTGTTAAGGTGGATTTTCACACCTGTCTCAAAAACCACTTTAAGCCCGAATGGCTGGAGCAGCATTGCATCCGGCAGATCAACGAGCTCGGCGGGATCGTCTACTTTGTGGTCTTGTACACCGGTGAGAAACCAGCCCTGGATTGCGATACCTTCAGCTTTCACAAACACACGCTCCGGGAGTTTGAAACCCAATTGGAGGAGCTGCAACAGAGAATCGCGGATATCGACCTGTTCCTCAACGAGACCGCTCCCGAAGCGATTCAGCGCTTTGAGGATGAGATCCGGCGGATCAGCGGCGAATATGATTATGAGGATGCCACCCTGCAAGCCAGCTCGGAAGCAGAGGACCACCTCAGAGTGCTGGGCGGCTGGATCCCCGTGAGCAAGGAACGCGAGCTCTCCACCTATCTTAACGACAAGGGCATCATCCACTTCGCTCAGGACGGGAAAGCGGACGACAACCCGCCTATCCAGCTCCGTAACAACTGGTTTTCACGGCTGTTCGAGCCTATCGGCAATATGTATATGTTGCCATATTACAACGAGTTTGACCTCACGCCCTTCTTCGCTCCCTTCTTTATGCTCTTCTTCGGGTTTTGCAACGCGGACATAGCCTACGGCCTGGTTTTCATCGCTCTGGGCCTGTTCCTGCGTCACAAAGCCAAAAACCCCGCTGCTAAAAGCGTGATGATGCTGATCGTGATCTTTGGCATCTCCTCCATGCTGATGGGCTGGCTGATGGGCTCCGCCCTGGCCTTTGATCTCAAGAAGACGGTGCTGGACCCCGCCATCATCATTCGCAACAACGACCAGATCTTCAACTTTGCCCTGCTCCTCGGAGCGATCCAGATCCTCTTTGGAGTGGCCATCAACGCCGTCAAGAAAGGCCGTCAGAGTGGCTTTATGCACAGCGTCGCTCCCATCGGCATCTTCCTCTTCCTGGGTTCGCTCTCAGTGTTGGGAGCCGAGATGCTGGGTACGGATATTTCGGCAGTCAAGGCCTATGTCAGGTTTCCCATGTTTGCGGGTTTGGCTCTGCTGCTGCTCTTCAACCAGCCGGGCAAAAACCCCATTATCAACGTGCTGGGCGGCCTGTGGCTGCTCTACAACGTCATCACAGGCTTCTTTGGCGATATCCTCTCCTACATCCGGCTGTTCGCGCTGGGAGTATCGAGCGCCATTCTGGGCTTCGTGATCAATTCGATCGGAAGTCAGATGCTGGGGATTCCCATCATCGGGCCCGTCATCTTTTTCGTTTTCATGCTCCTGGGCCATACTCTGAACATTGCCTTGGGAGCGCTTTCAGGCTTTGTGCATCCCATGCGTCTCACCTTTGTGGAGTTCTTTAAAAACGCGGATTTCCAAGGCCCCGGCATCCAATACAAACCCTTTGGGAATAAACAATAAATTAATATAACCTGGGAGGTTACATGCCCTACATCCTTGCTTGGATCGGAATTTTCCTGATGGTCGCCCTGGCCGGAACCGGCAGCGCCATGGGAACAGTTATGGGAGGCAGCGCCAGCGTCGGTGCCATGAAAAAACGTGACGATATCTTCCCATATTGCCTCATCCTGAGCGCTATGCCTGGCACTCAGGGGCTCTATGGATTTGGAGCTTTCTTTATCCTGCAGACCCACATCAGCTACAGTATGAACCTGTTGCAGGCCTCTGCCGTCTTCGCGGCGGGTCTGATTATGGGCCTGGTGGGCCTGATCTCTGCCATCCAACAGGCAAAGATCGTCTCCACCGGTATTGAAAGCCTCGGAAACGGTAACAACGTTTTTACCAACACCCTGATCCTGGGTGTGCTGCCAGAGCTTTACGCGATTATCGCGTTTGCCACTTGCTTCCTGATCGGCGGATTGATCCCCGGTCTGGTACTCAAATAAACCATTCACTGCCGGGGAGCCTGTAACAGGGCTTCCCGGGTATTGACTGATCCCTCAGTTGCACAAGAACTACTACGACCCCTTTGAGCCCACCCCGGATCTTTCACTGCAGCCTCACAGAGGCCGGCTGGTGTTGCTGCTGGGTATCCTGGGCTTTTTCACCGTGGGAATATTCGGCGGTCTGGCCTGGCATTATGGCAACCTTGACCTGCGTAAAATGAACATGGGCGTCATGGACTCAAGTGGAGTCGATCTCACCGAGTATGGCAGAATCCTGGGCATAATCTCTGTCTGTATGTGGATAATTGGTCTTCTGGTGCTGGCCTTTTGGCTGGCCACCCGAATTCCTGCTGTTTAGGCTGAAATTCTCCTTTCCCAAAGCCGCGGGCCATGTATATTATCAGCAATGATACTAAACATGGAGTCTATTATGAGAAAGATAAACTTAATTTTGTTGTTCCTGCTCGCGCTGGTGCCTATGCTGGCGGCAGGACCTGATATGGTCCCCGTCGTGGGAGGATGGATAGCAGTCGGCCTGGGTGCTGACGATCAACCTATCCAAGTGCGGGTCAGCGACTTCCAGATCGCCAGGTATGAGCTCACCCTCAAAGAATTCAGAGAATTCGTCACAGCCACCGGCTATCTCAGCACCGCGGAAATCAAAGGAGCGGGTTTTGGACTGGTGGAAGCCGCCTGGACAGAGAAAGCAGGCCTCAGCTGGCGTGATCCTGGATACGAACAGGCAGACGATCACCCCGTCGCCAGCCTCACCTGGTATGACGCGGTGGCTTACTGCAACTGGCTTTCCGCGGAATCCGGCCTGACCCCTGCCTACACCATCGACAAACTAAACAAAGACCCCAACAACCAAAACGAGGTGGATACCGAGCGCTGGACCGTCACCTGGAACCCCGGGGCGGATGGATACAGGCTGCCCACTGCCACGGAATGGGAGTTCGCTGCCAGCGACAGAGGCATGGGCTATTTATATTCCTGGGGGGACGATGACCTGCTGGAAAACCCTCTGTTAGAACCACCTGCCAACCTTGCCGATGAAAGCCATCTGGAATACTATGAACAATTTGACGACTTCCCTTGGGGCTACCTGGAGGGTTACGAGGACGGCTATGCTTTCTCCTCACCCGTCGGCAGTTTCTCGCCCAACTTCCTGGGAATCCATGACATGGCTGGCAACGTTTCGGAGCTTTGCTGGGATTGGCACAGCCTGGATTACCAGTCCGAAAACGGCAGCATCGATCCCAAGGGTCCCGCTGAGGGCAGTGTGCACGCTCAAAGAGGCAGTGCCTGGTGTGACGCGCTGGAAGAAAGCCGCATCGGCTATCGCCGCGACCTCAGCACGGATTACTTGAGCTACAACTATATCGGGATGCGACTGGCCAGAAACGCGGTCCGCTAAGTCAGCGCTTCCGCCCTTAGCCCTTCCTCTCTTCCCCGCTTGAGGCTCCCCGTACCCATCCCCAATCTGGTTCGGGATGGGTTGGGGGAGATAGAGAGGGGCACAGGTACCATGGTTCAGGACGCGATTGTGGGTGAGTCAGTTGCCGGAATAAAAGGGACGCTTGGGGCGGGTACGCAACTCAGGAAGCTGCCTGACAAAGATCAGGGCCTGCTCTTCTAAGTCCTTCAAACCCTTGTCGTTAAGGATCACCAGATCACAGCGGGAAGCCTTCTCGTTGTCCGGATACTGAGCGGCGGCGCGCTGACCGACCTGTTGCCTGGTAGCCTTGTCCCTGTCGATGATCCGCCTCGTCCTCAGTTCAAGCGGGGCCGTAATCAGGACGAGATAGTCAAAACAGTCTTCCAGCCTGGCTTCAAACAAGAGAGGGACCTCAAACAGCACGACAGGAGTAGTTGATTGATCCACAAGCTGTTGCATCTGTTTCAGAGTGCCGGGATGGACAAGGGAGTTCAGAAAGGCCAGCTCTTCCGGCTTGCCAAAGACTTTGGCGGCAATCACTTCGCTGCGCGGTTTGCCATCCTCCGAGATCTCGTTTCCCCATCTGGCTGCCAGCTTTGATAAGACTTCGGGGTCGCGCAATACGGCTTTCGCGAGCAGGTCGGCATAATAAACTGCGAGGCCGGCTTGTTCCAAAAAGGCGCAAAAACTGCTCTTGCCGCTGCCGATATTGCCCGTGATGCCGATGATTATAGGACGTGGAAGTGATTGAGCGGCCATGGCTTATCCAGCCGCGTCCGACACGATCTGCATCAATTCCTCAAAGGCGACGTTGTTTTGGATCACGCCACCCTGGGCGATGGAAACATGGCCATTCTGCTCGGAAACAATGATGGCAATCGCGTCGGTCAGCTCTGAAATACCTATCCCTGCTAAGTGCCTGGTGCCAAAGCGTTTTACATATTCGCTCTTTTTGGTAAGCGGCAGGACGACCTTGGCGGCAAGGATGCGGTCCCCTCTGATGATTATAGCCCCGTCATGCAGGCTGGAGCGGGGATTGAAGATGGTGAGGATGAGGCGCAGAGAGATGCTGGCGTCTATCGGTTCGCCGTTTTGGATAAACTCGTTAAGCTTGCGTTTATTCTCCACCACGATCAGAGCGCCCGTCTTGCGGAAAGACATGGAAGACACGGCATCTACCAGCGTGGTAAAGACATTGGTGTTTTCGCGTTTTTTGAAGATTCCCATATCCTGGGAGAGGTTGAAGCGGGCCAGCATAGACCGGATTTCCGGCTGAAAGAGGATGATCAGCGCCAGGATCCAGTAATTGCGCACCGCACCGAGCACTGCGGAGAGCATCTTGAGGTTTACCAGCACCGAGGCCAGATACAATAGAAAAAGCAGCAGAATGCCGGTCAGCAGCTGATATCCACCGCTCTTGCGCACGATGCTGAGCGCCTGGTAGATCAGGAAAGCGATTATGACGATGTCCACCATATCGCGAAACTGCGGAATCAGCCAATTCAAGCTTTTTCCCCCACGATTGCTCTGAGAACTTTGAAAAATTGGTTGTGAGCAAACACGTCGTGCACCCTGAGGATAGCCACTCCCTGCATGGCACCCACCAGAGCGGCTGCCAGACTGCCGGCCAGACGTTGATCCGGCGCGGAGGCAGAAATCGCGTCAATAAAACGTTTGCGGGATGCTCCCAACACGATCGGCAAGCCCAGCTCCGCGAATCTGTGCAAAGCCCCCAGCAGGGCCAGATTGTGTTCCGCCGTTTTTCCGAAGCCGATTCCAGGATCCAGAAACAGGCGTTCTCTGGCAATCCCATGAGCCTCGCAAAACTCGATCCGCTCTATAAAAAAACCCTTGATATCGTTATACAGATCGTCATACCGGGGAGCCACTTGCATCGTTTCAGGCTGGCCCCGCATGTGCATCAGGATGACATCCACCTGGGGAAAGCCGGCCAGCAGAGGCGCCATATCGGGATCGTGACGCAAGGCGGAGATGTCGTTGATGAGATTGGCACCCTCCGCGATACAGGCTTCAGCGGTCCTGGCGTGACGGGTATCGATGGAAATTCTGGGGCGGGGATGAAGTCTGCCCAATGTTCTGAGAACGGGCAGCACGCGTTGAAGCTCCTCTTCCACAGATACTTCCAGCGCTCCCGGCCGGGTAGATTCACCTCCCAGATCGATGATCCCGGCTCCCGCTTCCAGCAGGCTGCGAGCGTGTTCCATCGCCCGCTCAGGATCGTTGAACATTGCTCCGTCCGAAAAAGAATCGGGAGTGAGGTTCAGAATCCCCATTAAAGCGGGCATCTTGAACTGGGACAGAGGATTGGCACTCATCATCAGGGGCTGAATTTGATCGTGATCTGATAGGGCTTGTCGGGATCGGGACGCCCCCGGAAACTGAAGGTCATATCTTTGAGGACGGAGATGGCCTCGGCGTCAAACTTGCTGTTTTGGGATTGAATTACGCGGATGGAGCTTGCAATCAACCGTGCGGACATATCGACGCTGAAACTCAGTTTTACTTCCCCGTAGTCGCCAAAAGAGTGAGTGCGGTGTTTGGTGTCCGTGCGGATCAGTTTGCCCCCCTCGAGGTCTGATTCCACGGAGCCGGGGCTGTTGTTGGCGGGGATGCCGGACACCGTTTGCCTCAGCGCGTCCGTGACCTGGGGATTGCTTCTCAGGGAAGGCGGGGCCTTGATCGCTGGCTCTGTGGGGGTGTATACTGGAGCTTCCACCACTTCGCTTTCTGACAGACGGGGAGGGCCGATATCTTCTGCTTTGGGGGGATTGAGGGGCGCGCTGGGCCTCACGGATGGCGGAGCTTGCCTCACAACCGGTTTCACAGGGGTAGACTGCATCGGCAGGCTGGCTTGTTCTGCCGCCGGTTCTGAAACCTCTTCCACTATCTGCTCTTCAACCACGGGTTCGCCCCAACTGACTTCATACCAGGGTTCCCGCTTCATCAGTGGCAGATAGTAGAGCATCGTGATGATCAGCAGGACAAGATGCAGCCCGGCTGAAATGGCCAGAGGCAGGTATTGACGGTATCTATCTGGCATTACCTGGTTCCGGGCGCTCGGTAGCCACGAAAATCCTTTCAAATCCGGCGTTGCGGATCACGTCCATGAGCGTGATGATCTTCTGCAGTTCGGTCTGCTTTTCCGCCGAAAGCCTCACCACCTGGTCCTTGCTCACAAACTTCTCCTTCAGCGCCGGCTCCAGATTCATCAGAGTGTAACGCTTGTCCAGCAGCAGGATGGAGGCGTCGTGCTCATAGATCACGTGCAGCACCTGCTGGGCTTGGCGCTGTGAGGAGGTGGAGGACGGCAGCTTGATCGGCAATCCGGTCTGCGACGCGAAATTGGAGGATAGCAGCAAAAAGATGATGAGCAGGAAGATAACATCCGTCATGGAGATCAGCACGGTGGTGCTGATTTTTTTGCTGGACGTTGTGATTTTCATGATCTACTCTTCCGTTTTCTGATAGCGGATCACGTATTCAATGGCTTGTTCCTGCATTTCCTTGGCAATGTTCTCCAGATTTACCACCAGGTCGTTGTAGAGGATGATAGCCACGATGCCCACCACCAGACCGCCGATGGTGGTCAACAGAGCTTCCCAGATCCCGCCTGCCAGGATGTTGATGTCGATACCGTTCTGGCTCTGGCCCTGAATGTTCATAAACACTCTCACCATTCCGATCACGGTGCCCAAAAAGCCGATGAGGGGAGCGATAGCGGCAAACGTAGACAGCCATCCCATACCGCGTTCCAGCTTGTGAAGCTCATGATTGGCGGTGGATTCCATGCTTTCTTTGATGAGGGCGATGTCTTTGGAGTTGGAGTTGTAAAGCTTGTTGAGCATGGCCCCCAGCGGAGAATTGCTGCCGTAGACTCTCAGGATGGCACGCACGTTATCCAGCTTATCCTGTTGATGCAGCGAAGACTGGATCTTGCGGTTGGAATTGCGCACCGATCTCAGGAGGCGATACTTTTCTATCACGATGGCGATCACGGCCACGGAAAGCAGCAACAGCACATACATGAGAATGCCGCCCCGCAGAAACAGACTGAAGACTGTCATATAGTTTCCTGGTTTACACTTGTGAATTTGTGAAGGCGAGCGGTAAGGACAGCTACCGCCCGCCGTGACGATAAACTAGGCTGGCAGAGAGATACTCCACCGACCCTCAGATTGTGTGATCAACCATGCTGCTGCTGGAAAGCGCGCATGAATTCACCCAGCGCGTGCGCGGCGGGCAGGGGCAATGAGTTATAAGTGCTGGCCCGGCAGCCACCTACGTCGCGATGGCCCTTCAGACCGATCATGCCGTTTTTCTTGGCTTCAGAGATGAACTGAGCTTCCAACTCCTCAGTGGGCATGCGGAAGGTGATGTTCATCAGAGAGCGGTCCGCGACATCCACGGTGCCTTTATAGAAGCCGTTGGAGGCATCGATGGCATCATAGATGTATTTGGCTTTGGCAATGTTGTTTTGCTCGATTTTGGCAAGGCCGCCGTAGTTCTCTATCCATTTCAGCACCAGGCCGATCATGTAAATAGTGAAGGTGGCGGGAGTGTTGTACATGGAGCCGTTCTTGGCATGCAACTGATAATCCAGCATGGAAGGCTGGCCTGGAATAGCCTTTTCGAGGAGCTCCTTTTTGATGATCACGACGGCAGTGCCGGAAGGACCAACGTTTTTCTGCGCGCCGGCATAAATCATGGAATAGCGCTTCGCGTCGATCGGCTTGCTCATGAAATTGGAGGACATGTCGGCGATCAACGGAATCCCGGCTGGGACCTGCGGGTCGGTCTTCCACTCGGTGCCGAAGATGGTGTTGTTGGTGGTGATGTGCAGGTAGCTGGGATTGTCAGAAAGCTGCCAGCTTTTGGGAATATAGCTGAAGTTACGGTCTTCGCTGGTGGCGGCGACGTGGACGGTTTTGCCGATCTTCTTGGCTTCACCTATGGCTTTTTTGGACCACACGCCGGTATTGATGAAGTTGGCTTCCTTGCCGTCGAAGGCAAAGTTGAGTGGCACCATCAGAAACTGCATGCTGGCACCGCCTTGCAGGAACAGCACTTCATAGTCGTCACCGAGGCCGTAGATGCGTTTGACGGCAGCGTAGGTTTCGTCGATAATGGCTTGATACTCCTTGCTACGGTGGCTCATTTCCATCACCGAAAGGCCCATGCCTTTGTAGTTGAAGAAATCGGCCTGCGCTTCCAGCATCACCTCTTCCGGCAAGACTGCCGGACCGGCGTTGAAGTTGTGTACACGTTCCATATTATCCTCCTGGATAGGTATTTTTGTGTTTTGAGACAAGCTTTTCCGAAGCCTTGTTTTCAGGCAAGAGATTTTTTGCGAGTCTAAAAATATGTTGACGTAAATCCCCCCTCAGGATTTGTGTGTTCGCAGGTTATTTATATGATACACAAGTTATTAGAGAACACGAAAGTCGTGCTGGCATCGGCCTCCCCGAGGCGCCGGGACCTCATGAAAATGATGGGTGTCAAAGCCCTTGTGGTGCCTTCCCACGCTGATGAACCGGATACGGGAGAAGCGCCCCGGGTCCAGGCACTGCGTCATGCCAGCAACAAAGCAAGAGCTGTAGCGGCGCGGGTCGATTCCCATTGTTTGGTGGTGGGGGCGGACACGCTTGTCGTTCTCGATCGGCATCTTTTGGGCAAGCCCGATTCAATAGATCGCGCCAGCCAGTATCTGAGGTTGCTATCGGGGCGGTCGCATCAGGTTTATACCGGAATCTGCCTTGTGTATCAGGGGCGTTGCCTGCAAGCCTGGGAAAAGAGCAGCGTCACCTTTAAAGCCTTGAACGAAGAAGAGATCAGGCTTTATGTGGAGACTCAGGAGCCGATGGACAAAGCCGGCGCCTATGGTATCCAGGGCTATGGAGCTCAGTTTATCACCGGCATTAAAGGCTGCTATTTCAATGTGATGGGCTTTCCCATCCACCGCTTTTATCAGCTTTGTCAGGAGCTGCTGGCATGATCATCCACAACGCCAGGTTCTATCTCGACGATAGTTTCGCCAATGACGTCAAAGCCCTCAGGGTGGAAAACGGCATCATTGTAGAACTGCTGAGCACTCTGCCGGCTGGTTTGGGTCCTGAGGATCTCGATCTGGGCGGCGATTATGCCTATCCCGGTTTTATCGACACCCACACCCACAGTTTTTCCGGAGGGCTCTACAGCGGAGGCATCGATCTGCAAGACTGCCAGGATATTAGCGCCCTCATCAACAGGATCGGGGGGGCCGCGCGTGACTTGGAACCCGGTGCTTTGCTCTTCGCCTGGAACTTTGATGAGAATTCGCTGGCGGAAAAACGCTTCCCCACTCAGGAGGAACTGGACCAGGCAGCTGGAGACAGCCATTTACTTTTGCGGAGGATAGACGGTCACAGCTGTATGATGAGCTCCCACTCCAGAGCGCTGATCGGAGCGATCAAATCCAGCGATGTCATTCTAAGAGGAGAAGATAACGACCGCGCCACCCATTGGTTTCACTCCAATTGCGGTGAGACCGGCATCCTGAAGGCTTATCACAGCGCTGCCAAAGTGGCGATGAAAGGCGGCTTCTGCACCGTTCACACCATGATTGGAGACGCCGATCAGAGTATTGATCACTTTCAGTTTCTGCAGGCCAGAAGCTCTGAGCTTCCCATCGAGTATATCCTCTATCCCCAAAGCTTTAACATCAAGGCGGCCATGGCAGTCGGTGCAAAACGCATCGGAGGCTGCATCCTGGCGGACGGTTCCATCGGAAGCCATACCGCTGCCCTGAGCACCAGCTACGAGGACTCCGACACCCGCGGTTCTCTCTATCACGACGATCGCTTTTGGAGAGAGTTTATCACATCCGCCCACCAGCACGGCATGCAGGTCTGCGTCCACTGTATCGGGGACGCCGCTATCCGACAAATCAACACCATCTACCTTGAGATGCAGCAAAAACATCCTGCCGATCTCAGGCACCAGCTCATCCATTGCGAGCTAACCCCGGATGACCTTGTGGCCCAGATCAAAGCCTCCGGAGCGGTGCCTGTCATGCAGCCCGTCTTTGATCTCCTCTGGGGAGGCGAAAACGGCTTTTATGCCCTCCGTCTTGGAACCGCAAGGGCCGCTCAGATGAACCGCTTTGCCAGTTTTACCGCTCAGGGCGTGAAAGTGACGGGCTCCTCGGATTGGTATGTGACGCCAATGAACGTCGCCATGTCCGTCTATGCCTGTATCCATCACCGCAATCCTTCCGAGCGCCTCACTCCCGTGGAGGCGATCCGCATCTATACCGCCAACGCCGCCTGGCTGAGTCACGATGAACACCGTCTGGGCAAGCTTTCACCTGGTTTTCAGGCCGACCTCAGCGTGCTTGACACCGATCTCACGGCTGCCTTCCACTATCGTGACGTCCAGGTTAAATACATAGTCAAAAAAGGAAAGTCAGTACATGCTTACTCGCCGCATAGCTCTTAACGCCAGCGATCTCAACGCGATCATGGACCTGGAAGCCAGGCTCCATCCTCAGGGAAACCTGCTAGACGCCTATAAACTGCTCTGCCAGTCTTATTACGGCCCCAGCCATATGGGCAAGGATCTCGAAGTGATTCAAACAAGCCTGGAACAGGAGCTTGCAAAGAACCGCAAGCTCTATCAGCCTCTGCTGCAAGATATTGGAAACCGTAAAGGCTTTTATCGCATTTCACTTGACCTGATACCATTCTTTCCGGCTTGGGGCGAAGAACCCATTCCCGTTTCCAGCCTGCCCAAAAAACTGATCAAGCAGGTTCCGGACGACGCTCAGGTTGCCAGAGTAGCTCAGATGATCCTTGACTCCTGTCTGGAAATGGAGATCGACGTCCGCTCCTGGAAAGCCACCTGGCGCAGGCTGTGGCCTCGCATTGAAGCGCGCTATAAGCCCTCTCCAGAATTGGTAAAAGAGGTGCAGGCGCACGTCCTGGAAGCCTCTATACCACATCACTCCAGCACCTTCAAAAGCTACTGCCAGCCCCATTACCGCATCTTGCATCACAAGGTGCTCAAACAAGCCTTCGACATCGATCGCTAGCAGCTGGAACTACGTTTTGGAAGAGATCAGAGTACGTTTCGCCCCCTCCCCCACCGGATGGCTGCACATCGGCGGACTCCGCACCGCCCTCTATGACTATCTTTTTGCCCGCTCACTCAAGGGGACCTGCGTGCTCAGGATCGAGGATACCGACAGATCCCGCTATGTGGAAGGAGCGGTGGAAAACCTCATCGGCTCGCTGCGCAAACTGGGCCTCGATTACGACGAAGGTCCTGGCTTGGGAGGTGATTATGGCCCCTATACCCAATCCGAGCGGCTGGAGCTTTATCACAGTGAAGCACAGAGGCTACTGGAAAGCGGCCATGCCTATTACTGCTTCTGCTCTCAGGAAACACTTGAAGAAATGCGGGCTAATCAACAAGCCAGCAAGGAGTTCGTTAAATACGACCGCCGCTGTCTGAAGCTCTCCCGGCAGGAAGTGGAAACGAAACTGGCCGCGGGAGAAAAACACGTGCTCAGGCTCCGCATGCCGGATGAGCGCAAGTTTGGCTTTGACGACCTGATCCGCGGACACGTGGAGATGGATGCCTCCCAATCCGACGATCAAGTGCTCCTGAAATCGGACGGCTTTCCCACCTATCATCTTGCCGCCGTTGTGGATGATCACTACATGCGGATCTCCCACGTGATCAGAGGCGAGGAATGGCTTTCCAGTACCCCCAAACACATCTGGCTCTATGAATGCCTGGACTGGCAAGCCCCGCAGTGGGTGCACTTGCCCCTCATCCTCAATCCGGACCGCAGCAAGCTCAGCAAGCGCATGAACGACGTCTCCGTGGAAAGCTATCTGCAAAAGGGCTATCTCAAAGAGGCCCTGCTCAATTTTATCGCGCTGCTGGGATGGCATCCTGCCGACGACAGAGAGCTCTACAGCCTCGCGGAACTGTGCGAAATCTTCAGCCTGGAGCGCGTAAACAAAGCCGGGGCGGTGTTTGACCTCACCAAACTGGACTGGATGAACGGACAATATCTGCGCGACTTGCCCCTCGAGACTGTCGTGGAACGCTCGCTGCCATTCTTTGGGGAACAAAATCTGCCCATCCTGGAAAAAGAGACGCTGAAGCGCATGGTTGGAGCGGCCAGGGAACGCTGCAGCCTGCTTTCAGAGATCCCCTCTTATTGCCGGATGTTTATCTCCCCCAATGCTTTGGAAGGAGAAGACCTGCAGAGCGTCCGCTCTGATAGTGCTCAACTGGTGCTGTCCTGGTTTTCCACCCAAATCCCCGCGGCCATGCCTCTAAACCCTGAAAAAGTGGAGGAGCTGGTCAAACGTGGGATCGCCGAAACCGGACTGAAAGGAAAAGCCTTCTACACCCCGCTGCGCCTCGCTTTAATCGGTCAGGCCCACGGTCCCGATCTCCCCAGCACCTTTGCCATCCTGGGCGATGAGGAAGCGCTGAAGCGCATCAGATCCTGGCTTTAGATTGACCCCTGGCCCCGGAAGCTTTCGCGCCTCATGAGCTCCGGACTTTTATCACTCTGCTTCTGCCTCTGGAGGCTATCCCGCCAACGCTGTGAACTCCTGGAGGTGTAAAATCACTCCAAAACTCGCCTGCCAGCATGCCATCAAACCCGCCAATCCTAAGTCCACCTACCCGTCGCTGAGATCTATCTTGCGAGACTTAAATCCATATCCCAGTACGTCATAGACATCGGTGAGGATCATAAACGCGTCCGGATCGCAGTCTTTGACGATATCGGTGAGCAGCGGTACCTGCCTTCGGTTGAGCACGCAGAAGAGCACGTCGATCTCTTTTTTGTCATAGCCGCCGAGGCCTTTGAAGAAGGTGACGCCGCGGTCCAGCTTTTTGTAGATTTCTTCCTTGATTTCGTCCACTTCCTGCGAGATAATGTAGGCCCCCTTGATGTATGGCAGGCCTTCCGAGGCGAGGTCGGTGATTTTGGTGGTGATAAAGAGGTTGATGTAGCCCCAGATGAGGATTTTGGGATCACGCAGGAAGATCGCCACGGCCAGAATGATGCCAGTTTCCACGATGTAATAGCCACTGCCAATAGAGATTCCGGCTTTTTGTTTGATAAGGGCCACGGGTATATCGGTGCCGCCGGTGGAGCCTCTGAAGCGGAAAATGATCCCCAGTCCCAGCCCCAGCATCACAGATCCCGCGATCGCGGTCAGCATCATATCTTCTGGTCCCAGCATGGCATAGACGGTGCGTCCGTTTACGATGTGGGTATATTTTGCCAGGTCCGCTATCAAACCCAGTTTGTGGAGCATCGGATAGCTCATGAGATCGGTCATGGCAGCAGTTACCAGCATGCCATACAGAGACTTGGCCCCAAAGGACCGACCGATGAAGATAAAGCTGATCACAAAGAGGGGGAGGTTGATGAGGATCATGCCTACGCCGTTGGGGATCCCGGTGTAGAAAGACAGGATTTGGGAAATACCTCCCACGCCGCCGGGAGCGATGTTGTAGGGCAAGAGAAACCAGGAATAGCCTATGGCAAAAAACACTGCTCCGAAGATAATCCCCGCCAGATGGGTGATTTCCCTTCTGAGGCGTTGCGCTTTGGTGAGCTTGGTCACTTGATCTCCTTTCACTTGACGGTTATCGCTTGCTGAGAATTATGGCGCGTTCGTCAGACATCCGTCGAAACGGATCCCGACGCTGAAAAAATCTACAGGAAAAGACTAATGAACATAGACATCAGACTTAACGGCATCCAGCACAGCATGATCGAGCTGGAAAACCCCAAGCCGATCGCGGCTGTGATCCGCGAAACGGACATAAATCCGCATAGCGTGTTGTCCTACAAAATAAACCATACCCAATATGTCAATGACGAATATGTGCTGCAGCAGAACACGATGGTCAACTGCATCACCATCCGGCATCCGGAAGGCTTTCGCATCTATCAGGACAGCGCAATCTTCATCCTCGGAAAGGCTTTGTATAACCTATTGGGAGACAAGCACTCGCTGGTGATCGAACACAGCGTGGGAGACGGCGTGTTTTGTGAAGTGTTTGGCACCGACAAGTTTACGGAGCAGGACTGCGCCCGAATCAAACAGGAAATGCGGGTGATTGTGGAAGCCGATCTGCCGATCGATCGTGAGGAAGTCAAGCTCTCGGAGGCCTTGGATATCTTTATGAATATGGGCCGCAAGGACCTCCAGAAGAATCTCCGTTATACCTACCGGGACAGCGTATCCATTTATCGCTGCGGCAGATACTACGATTTCTACATCCGTCCGCTGGCAGACCGCACCGGCATGATCGACGAGTATGACATCGTCTATCAGGCCCCGGGATTTATCCTCAGATTCCCCTCCGGTAAAGACCTCACGATTGCCAAACCCTTCAAGCTGCCGCAGAAGATCTTTGCCCTGCATCAGGAACACGATAAGTGGCTGGATATCCTCAACGTGCACAATATCACGGACTTGAACAAGCTGGTAGACAACTATGACATCTCGCAGTTCATCCTGGTGGAGGAAGCGCTGCACGAGAAGAAGATCGCGGAAATTGCCTCCAGCATCGTCAAGAAGCCTAAAGTGAAACTGATCCTGATCGCGGGACCCTCCTCTTCCGGCAAGACCACTTTCGCCAAACGGCTGTCTGTGCAGCTGCAGGCCTCTAAAAAGAAACCCATCGTGCTGGGGATGGACGATTATTTCATCGATCGCGACCGCACCGCCCGCAAGGAAAACGGCGATTTTGACTTTGAGTCCATCTATGCCATGGACCTCGAATTTCTCAACCAGCAGCTCACCGATATCCTTGCCGGCAAAGAAGTTGAGCTGCCTATGTATGACTTCACCAGAGGCCTGCGCAAACGCAGCAACAACTTTGTGAAGCTGGGCAAAGACGACGTGCTGGTGATGGAAGGCATCCACGGGCTCAACGATCTGCTCACGGCCTCGGTGCCAGCCTCCAGCAAGGCAAAAATATACGTGAGCGCTTTGAATCAGTTGAACATAGACAACCACAACCGCATCCCCACCACCGACTGCCGGCTGCTGAGAAGGATCGTGAGAGACCATCAATACAGAGGCTATTCCGCCATCGAAACCTTGCAGAGATGGGTGGACGTGCGCGAAGGCGAAGAGAAAAACATCTTCCCCTATCAGGAAAATGCGGACTATATGTTCAACAGCAGCCTCACCTACGAGTTGGGTATCCTTCGCAAACACGCCTGGAAACTGCTGCAGGGCGTCTCCAAAAACAGCTCCGCGTATATGGAATCACGCCGCTTGCTGCATCTGCTTTCTCATATCAGGGATATCCCGGACGCGCTGATCCCCTATAACTCCATCATCCGTGAATTTACAAATGGCTCGATCTTCCGGTACTGAGTTTCGTGAAGAGTGAAGAGTGAAGGGGGAAAAGTGAACCGGATAAAAGTCCTATCTGAAGACGTCCGCAACAAGATCGCCGCCGGGGAGGTGATCGAGCGTCCCTCTTCTGTAGTTAAAGAACTGGTGGAGAATGCTTTGGATGCAGGGGCCACGATGATCACCGTTGCTGTGGAAGCGGGCGGCAGAGATCTGATCCAGGTATCCGACGACGGACATGGCATGAGCCGTGACGACGCCATGCTGGCCTTTGAACGTCACGCCACCAGCAAGATCAGAACAGTGGAAGACATCATCCATATCGGCTCCCTGGGCTTTAGAGGAGAGGCTTTACCCAGCATCGCCTCGGTGAGCGAGCTCAGCCTCATCACCCGCCAAACAGCAGATCAAACCGCCACCCGCGTCGATTTTTCCAACGGCAGACTCCGTAATGTTGATCAGACAGCCTCCAATCCCGGCACCAACATCACCGTAAAGGGGCTTTTTAAAGCCCTGCCCGCCCGCAGAAAGTTTCTCAAAAGCGCTCAGACGGAGCTGCGGCACATCCTCAAATACTTTCATTATCAATCCATTCTGTGGCCATCCATCAGTTTTAGGCTCATCTCGGAGGGCAAGACCCTCCTGAACTATATCGGCACCCGGGACCGGCGACAGCGGATGGCGGAAGTGTTTGGCAGTGGCTTCTTTGAGGACGATGTGATCCCGGTGCAGACAGAGCGGGAAGGCTATGGTGTGGAAGGCTACATCTTCGGTCTGGAAGAGCGGCGTGACAAGCTCATCGACATTCAATACACTTTCGTAAACGGCAGATACATCAGCGATAAGACCCTCCGTCATGCCATCCGGAGCGCTTACGAACCCTTCATCCTCAAAACCCGTGTCTGGGCCAAGGGATACACGCCGCCCTATATGCTGTTTATCACGGTCCCCCCGGAGCAGATCGACGTAAACGTCCATCCCGCCAAGCTGGAGGTGCGCTTCAGGGAGCAGCAGAAACTCCACGCTTTGGTGCACGGCACACTCACGGATGCCCTCACGGATTATGAGAACGCCATTTTCGCCAGCGCCAGAGACAAGTTTCATCAGGCCGCCGCGGTTTCGGAAGCCTCGACTCTGGAACAAAGCATCTATCGCAGCCGGGTGGAAGTGCCCCGTTATTCCAGCTACAAGAAGGAGTTTGGCGAGCTCTGGCAGGATGATCTCTTTGCTCCACCGCTGCGCAAGGATGTGGCCTTGGATTCCGATGCGGCAAACGGGAAGGTTTCCGGTTCCGCGAGAGATGGAGAGGAAGGCACAGAGGCAAGCGGGGACGCTTACGGCTCCACACGAGAGGTTACAGAGGGAAGCGGGGACGTTTCCGGATCCATAAAAGAGTCCACTCCCCCACCGCAGTATCGTATCCTGCTCAAGAACGAGGAAGACTACATCAACCCCTGGCAGCTCCACAACAGCTATATCTTTGTTCAGGTGGAAGATGGCCTTGTGATCATCGACCAGCACGCGGCCCACGAACGCGTCATCTATGAAAAGCTGATCCAGAGGGCTCACGGCGCTCCTCCCATCCGACAAAAACTAATAGTGCCGCTGGTGGTGGACATCCCTCCATATATCGCTACCGATATCCGCGAGTTGGTGGATCAGAATATGGAACTGCTTGAGAAGACAGGCTTTGTGCTCAAGAAATTCTCCGGTTCTTCGCTGGTGGTGGAAGAAATCCCCGCGGAGCTTTCCGACTGGCAGGGTGGCAAGATCTTTATCGACATCCTCAAACAACTGGAATCCGAACTGGAAGAGAATCAGGATTTTAGAGATTCTTTGGCCAAATCGATCGCCTGCAAGGCCGCTATCAAAGCAGGTAAGCCTCTCACCCGCAGAGAAATGCTGGCGCTCATCAACGACCTCTTTGCCTGTCAGACTCCCTTCTTCTGTCCGCATGGCCGGCCGCTGATCATCAAGATGACCATGCAGGAGTTCGACAAGAAGTTCAAGCGCCTGCTATGATCCCGCTCGTCACTATCCAGGGTCCCACTGCCTCAGGCAAGTCAGCCCTGGCCCAAGCCCTTGCAATGGCTTTTGGGTCCGGTATCATATCAGCCGACTCCCGCCAAGTGTATCAGGGACTGGATATTGGCACCGCCAAACCCACTCTGGAAGATCGGCGCCAGGTACCCCATCATCTTATCGATATTATTGATATCAAAGAGGTTTACGACGCTGGAAGCTTTGCCAGGGACGCGGCCGGTCCGATCCGTGAGTATGCCTCCAGAGGTTTGATACCTATCGTATGCGGAGGAACTGGCCTCTATGTAAAAGCTTTGCTGGAGGGGATTTGCGAGCTACCGCGCATCCCCGGCAGCATCAAACTGAGCCTCAGCGCCAGAATCGCCCACGCTGCCACTCCGGAAGCTAGAATCATGCTGCTCAACGAGATGCATGCTGAGCTGAGAGCGATCGATCCTGAGTTTGCCGCCAGAGTGAGCGTCCATGACCCCCAGAGAATCATCCGCGGTCTGGAAGTCTGGATGGCGACTGGCATCCCGCTCAGCGAGCATTGGCGACGGCAGCAGCCCTCCGAAACCTATAAAACCTTCAGTATTCTGATCATGCCCCCCCGCGAACAGCTTTATAAGCGCATAAATCTCAGGATGGCCCAGATGCTTGAATCCGGGCTGATAGACGAGATCAAGAGCTTGTTGGAGCAGGGCTACACATGGAGCGATCCAGGGCTTAACAGCTTGGGATACAAAGAGTTTAAGCCATATCTTGAAGGAACATGCTCTCTGGAAGATGCCATCAATCTAGCAGCCCAGCACAGCCGCAACTATGCCAAAAGGCAGGTCACATGGTATCGCAAGCTGGATTTCGATTTGACAATTGCATCAAACGAGCTTAATATGTCTGTGTTAGAATCAAGGATTAGAGGGGTACTGAGCCTTATCTGATCCTCCCAAAAAGGAAACACAGATGTTGGTGATCGCCAAAGTGGCGGATTATGAGATTACCGAGCTGGAGATAACTTCGGAACTCGTTGATCCGCAAGCAGAAACAGAGCAGATGAGACGGGAGAGGATTATCACTCTCACCCGCCTGATCGATAGCTGTCTCTTGTATCGGGAAGCCCAGTCTCAAGGCATTGAGGCCGATGAGGATGAATTTGACCTGGCCCTGCTCCAGAGCCTCGAAGCGCTGGATGACTCCGGAAACGGCTCTCCCCTCAGCTCAACCGAAGCGAAGAAACTGGAAGACAAGATCACCCGCAAGATTGTGGTCCGCAAATACATCCGCCAGCTCTGCGGAAACGCGCTGGAAATCGATGAGGCGCAGCTGATGGCTTTTTATCAGGACCAGATTGAGTTGTTCAGCGATCCCGAAAAGGTGAGAGCCTCTCACATCCTGATCGGCAAGGGCAGTGCCAATGCCGAAACCAAAGCCAGACTGATCAGGCAGAAGATCGGCAACGAAGATGATTTTAACCAGGCCTGTTCAGAGTGCTCCGACTGCCCCAGCAACATGCGCTGTGGTGACCTGGGCTACTTTCGCAGAGGGCAGATGATTCCTGCAATCGAAGAAGTGGCATTTTCTATGCGGGTGGGAGATATCAGCCCGGTATTCAGCTCCAGCTTTGGATATCACATTCTGATGCTCACGGACCACAAACAAGCTGCTCCTATCCCCTATGACGATATCAAGGACGGTCTCAGGGCCAGATTGGTGACACTGGAAAAGGAGTTCTTTCTGCTCAAGCACCTCAAAGACCTGCGGGAGAAGTATCGCGACCTCATCCAGATTCTGGATGCAAACTATAACGAAGCACTGTAATAGAATTTCCCGCAGATTACGCAGATTTTCACGCTGATTTCGCAGAAAAGTTTCCCGCTGATTGCGCAGATTTATTCGCAGATGTCGCAGACTGACTTGTAAGAGGGCACATAGATATAACAGATTTTATGGGGATGGATAAAAAAGTAGGGATGGTTTTGAGGGCTTAGGTAAACCTACTTCACGTCTTTCTCAACCATCTCAACCTCTCTCGACCTGCTCAACCACTTACATCAAGCATCTGTGTAATCTATAAAACCTGTTTGACCCTTATAACTCTATAAAATCTGCGAAATCTGCGGACCAATCTGCGTAATCTGCGGGAAATATCTAATCCCCTGGAAATACATATCAGCGGGAAACTAATCTATCCTCAAAATCCTAACGCCAGTCCCAGATACGGCACACCAAATGAGCTGGTTGTAGTGGATCCCAGCCCAAACATAGACATCAGAAACAGGATTGAGGACTGCTCCCAGGAGAGGTCAACCGCCACCTGTCTCAGCACGTGAACCCTGATACCCGCTTCCACGCAGGCCTTGGGAACCAGAAATGGAAATATGGGGAAGTATTCAGCATCCGTTACCGCTAGACCGCTTCCCATTCCAAATCCCGGCCCCAGCCACAGTTCCCCGATCCCTTTCTTATAGCTGAAACGGGCCTGGGCAGCCAGGTCGAGCATGCTAAGCGCTTCTCCTTCATCAAACTTGCTTCTCAGAGCCGCGGCTGATAGCCTGTAGCCAAAGCCAAAACCGGAAGGGAATCTGCTTACTTTGTCAAGTCCCATCACCACACTGTATTTACCACTGCCACCCCAGATGGATTTCTTGAGGCCTCCAAACAGATGTGATTCGGAGGGCTGCATCCTAGCCAATTCCCTGGGCAGCAAATCGTTAAGGGGTTCTGCCTGGCCCAGGCGGTAGGATAAATAGCATAGAAAGCGGTCTTGATACTTATCAATGTGATAATTCTCGGAGAAGGGCGTCAAATCTTTGCAGTAGTAGAGATTCAGCCCCATTCTGCCCTTCGCGTACCTGAACCCCAGGCTGGCTCCTGGAATCAATCTGGCGGCCTCATAGGGAGCGTGTTCCGGTTCCAAATCTCCGCGGCGCTTGTATTTGGCAGCTGTGAGCACCGAGAGAGTAGGCCCCGCGCCCATCTCCACTCCATAGAGTTTTACACGCAAGATCAGAGGGATGTCCACATAGTTCGCTTCCAGGCTAAATCTGTCCTCATAATCATCATATTCCCTGATCGAGAACTGCCGTTTATTGGTGCTGATGCCGGTCTGCAGTTCCAGCCAGGGATGGACCTTTCTGCCGATCTCCAAAGCTGGCAGCCAGATGCCCCGTTTGTGATTGATCGATTCGAAAGTATCTTCCGGGACGCGGTCCACCTTCATAGAGGCCAGATGAAATCCCGCTCCGATGGCTAGATTTGTGTTTCCCAGAGCGGCAGCGATTTTGTCTGTGGGCAGCAGTTCCTGCCGGGGAGACATGCTTTTGAAGCGATAGGACAGGGTGGCCAGAAAACGCTTGTGATACACCTTGGTGCCCCATGCCTCTGAGAACGGCCCCAAATCCTGATAGTAATCGAGATTCAGGCTCGTGGGCTCGCCTTTACCCAAAGGGACTCTGGCACCCACATTGAAGGATGGCATGAAAGTGGGCAGATCATCTTCATATTCTTCTATATCGTCTATACTGTGAATTTCTGAAATGCCTATATGAGTGAATTTGTAGCCTACTCCCGCTCCCGCTCCGACTTCCAGACTGCCGATCCTGGCACGCAATGAAAGCGGCATATCGAGATAATACTCCATGAGCTGGGGGCCGTCATCATCGTAATCAACCAGGCTATAGTTGCGGCTGTGTGGATAGATCCTGAGGTTGAGTTTGAGTATTTCCGAGACGGGTACCCCCGCCTCCAGAAAAACGGTGGGGAAATCCCGGAAGTAGCTGACTTTGCTGGCAAAATCGGGAAATTCGCCTTCGGTCCTGTAGCTGGCATGCGCCAGGCCGATTCCCACACCCAGGTCCGCGTCCCAAGCCCTCAACGGCAAAAAAAAGACCGTAAACAGCACCATCACTATCCCGCTGGTCGCGAGCGTGACGCTGCCTTTTACGGTATATATCATTTATTAATGGATCTTACTTTACAGACACTACTTCTTTGACTTCCGGAATCTCTTCCTTGACGATCCTTTCGATGCCCGCCTTGAGGGTGAGAGTGGCCATGGGACAGCCTTTGCAGGCTCCCGTGAGGCGGACTTCCACCACATCGTCGTCACGCACGTTTACCAGTTCCACATCACCACCGTCAGATTGGATGGCGGGGCGAATCTTGTCGAGCACGGCCTGGAGTTTTTCTTTGTCGATCATTTGTTCCTCTATTAAAAACAGCAGCGGAGCATCAAGCCCCGCCGCCAGATAAGCTTAGTAGCTGACGTCCACCGTGAGGTGATTGCCGCTGGGATACAGAAGGTTCATTTTGTCGCCGTTCATCGTGGCGATCTTGACGGCGCCGGAATCCTGGGCCAGATACCAGCTCTGGGTGGCGGCGTCATATTTGACATCAACTTTCTTGCCGACATTGGCACCCGCGATCTCTTCGATGCTGATGTTGTCGTTGGTGACGCGGAGCTTGAATTTGGAACCGTCCACTTCGGTGTATTGGACCTTCTCTTCGCCGTTCTTCATAGCGAGGGGATTGCTGCCAGTCCAGAATTCCACGGTGTTCAGCAAGACATAATCAATCGTGACCGCGGCACTGTAAACCTGAGCCCAGGAAAGGATCCAGAAGGCAAAGTTGTTGATATACTTGTTGCCCAGGGTGCCGTTCCAATTGTAGAGTTTCTGGGTCAGCACAAAATTGCCATATCAGCCGAACATGCTCGCCATCAGGAAGATGGCGAGTGTGGCCATAAGAATCGGTTTCATGAACTTTTTCATCAGTTCCTCCACTTGATTTATTCTTCTGACAATTTATTCTGGCTCTGCTTTGTCGTCAAGTAATAAAACGCCGGAATGATGATTAAAGTGAGAAATGACGAGACTATCAGGCCCCCGATGGAGACAACGCCCATGGACTGACGAAACTCTTTCATGTTGCTTCCGATCCCCAGGGCCATGGGCAGCATGCCGATCACGATAGAGAGGGTGGACATCACAATGGGCTTGAGTTTGTGCTCTCCCGCTTCCAGCAAGGCGTCGTGGGTATTCAATCCATCTTTGCGGCGCTGATTCACATAGTCCAGGATCAGGATGGCGTTGTTGACCACAATCCCCACCAGCATGATGGATGCCATCATCGAAAAGATGTTGAGGGCCTGGCCTGTGAGGAAGAGGGAAAGGATCACACCGATGAGCGCGAGCGGAACGGTTGCCATGATCAGCAGCGGCTGCGCGAAGCTTTCCAGGATGGCGGCCAACAGCATGTAGGTGAGCAGCACGGCCAGGATGAAAGTGCGCGCCATATCCACGACCGTGTCGTTGAGCATTTCGGCGTTTCCACCCCACACGACCTGGTAGCCGGAGGGCAGATCGATCTTGTCCACTCTCTCCTGCACCTCTGAGACCACATCTCCCAGATTGGCCCCTTCAGTCAGGCCACCTGTGAAGACGATGCTCTTATAGCGGTCACGATGGGTGATCCGGTTGGTCCCGCTGTCAAAATCGACTCTGGCAAGCTGAGAGAGCAGATAGTTTTGCCCATAGATGGGCACAGTGAGGTTCATAAGCTTGTCTGGAGCGTCTATGTATTCATCTTCGAGGGAGAGCTTGATGTCATACTGGTTGCCGGATTCACTGTATTGAGTGGAGACAAAGCCTTCCACGCTGGCCCGCAACGCCATGGCCAGATCATAGACAGTTGCACCGGCGAGGGCCATCTGGTCCCGATTGGGAACGATGGTGATCTCGGGACGCCCTTCCCGGGTGCTGGTATCCAGGTTTATGAGACCGGGAACATCGGACAATGTTTTGATATACTTCAACTTGAGCTCTTCCAGCTTGTTGTTGTCCTGGCCCTGGAGGTAAAACTCGATGGGGGCGACTCTACCTCCAAAGCTTTCAGGCATGCTCACTTTGATCCTGGCATTGGGGATGTCGGCAAGCTCTTTCGTGAGGACTGCCACCATCTGGTTGGAGCTGCGTTTACGCTCTTTTGCATCCACCAGTTTGAGGTCCGCCGCGGCCAGATTGACACCGGTGTCGATCATGCCCTGAGTTCCGAGGTTGGTGACTATGTGCTCGATTTCTTTATACTTGCCAATCCGTTGATGGATTTCGTCAAATACCTTGGCCGTCTGCTGCAGATTGTAGCCCTGGGGCAATTCCACCATGATGCTTACACTGCCCTTATCGACGGCTGGAAACAGCTCCAAGCCCACGACTGGCATGAGCGCGAAACTGGCGATTAGCATCAGCAGCGTGGCCAGAATAATGCCCAGGCTGCGTTTTTTAGACCTCAATACGGCGCTGAGAAACTTCTGATAGAGGCCGGCAAATCTGGCAAAAGCGGCGTCGAAACGCAGGCCAAAACGGCTGTCATGCTTGCCCTCCGGAATGATCATGGAGGCCAGCATGGGCGTGATTGTAAATGAGGTTGCCAGAGATACGAGCGTGGCAAAAGTAACCGTGAGAGCGAATTCTTTGAAAAACTGGCCTACCATCGAGCTCATGGACGCGATTGGTAAGAACACCACGATATTGGTAAGCGTGGATGCCATCACAGCCACTGCGATCTCGGCCGTTCCGATATCGGCAGCCACTCTTCTGCTGTTGCCCATATCCTTGTGGCGGAAGATGTTTTCGATCACCACCACAGAGTTGGTCACCAGGATACCTACGGCCGTCGATAATCCCATCAGAGTCAGCACGTTGAGTGTGAAACCCATGAGCTGTAAAAACACAAAGGTGGAGATAATCGAGATCGGCATTGAAAGCGCCACAATCAGGGTGGACCTGAGATCGTGTAAAAAGAGAAACAGGATCAAACCGGTGAGCAAGATGCCCATCCAGATATTTCCAAGCGTGTCGCTGACGGTGGATTTTGTAAACTCCGAATCATCCCTGATGATCTGCAGATCGGTGCCCTGAGGCAGCTCTTTCTGGATTTTGGGCAGCTCTGCAGCAATCTGTTTGGCGATATCGACCACATTGCCATCAGCACTCTTGATCAGAGACATGCGTACTATGTTGTCCTTTAGAGACTTCCTGGAGACGTCAAAATAGATGGCACGGGTGCGGACCTCTTCGCTGCTGTCCTCGATTTTGGCGATCTGGGAGAGCTTTTTCATGCCGGCACCGGTGGGAATACGAGCTTCACCAATCTCGTCCAGGCTGCCAAACTCGCCTTTGAGCCTCACGGAATACTCCTGCGATCCCCGGTTGAAGTTTCCGGCCGGCATGTCCATATTCTGGGCGGCCAGAATCTGCATCAACTGGGCCAGCGAGATTTTGTTCTCATAGATGGAGCTGTCCGATAGCTTTACGTCAATCTGACGTTTGGCGCCGCCGGTCATGCTGACCTGAGCTACCCCTTCGATTTGGGCAAACCGGTCCTTGATCTTGGTGTCCGCCAGTTCATAAAGCTCCCGGCTGTCGAGAGATCCGCTGAGGACTATATCCATAAAGGGAAATGAAGAGAAGTCAAACTTTTGCACCACAGGCTTTTCGGCCGTGCTGGGAAGGTCTCTGAGAATGCCGTCTACCTTGTCTTTGACTTCCTGATTGGCGATATCGACGTCCTTGCCAAGTTCGAAGGCGATGATGGCGATGCTGACGCTTTCCAGAGAATAGGATTGCACATAGTCGATGCGGCTCACAGTCGAGATGGCGTCCTCGATCTTTTTGGTGACCTGGGTTTCCACCTCTTCAGGTCCCGCTCCGGGATATACCACCTGGATCGATACAAATGGCAGTTGCACGTCCGGCATCAGATTGAGCGGCATGTCGATATAGGCCAGCATACCAAACACCACGAACACCAGGATGGCCATGGTGACCAGCACGGGACGTTCGATGGAGAGCTTTGATAAAAACATGTTCTATTCCCCCTGGTCGATCAGACGGATCAGGGCATTTTCGCTCAGCAGGCTGTTTCCTTCGGTGATCAGTTGATCTCCATCGTTGAGGCCGGTAATCACTTCAAAATGGAGCTGATCGCTCAACCCCGTCTGAATTTCTCTGCGGACCGCGCGGTTGTTTTCATTCACCCAAACCCAGGCAGCGCCATTTTCAAACCCTATGTGCTCGCGGTTCACCACCATGCAGTTTGGTTTGGAAAGGACGGTCACGTTGATCTGAGCGTTGCTGCCGTAGCTGATGTTTTTGTTTACGCCCGGGAAAACCGCTTCCACGCGCACTGCCCTGGATTGAGGGTCCAAAGCCATCGCCACCTGAGAGATACGCCCATTGATGGTCTCACCGTTGACGGTGGCGGAAACCTGAGCGCCCTTCTTAATCCTTGCTACTTCAGTATCCGGGACCATCATCACGGCTTTATAGCCCCCCGTGGCGGTCACTGTGAACAAATCCTTGCCGGGATAGACTTTCTCAGCCAGATTGACGTGGATAGCAGTGATGATGCCGCTGATGGGAGCTCTCACCTTGATCATCTGTTCGCTGGCCTCCAGATTGGCTTTGCTGACCTTGTAACCGGTTTCCAGATTGTCGAGGTCCTGACGTGAAACCGCGCCCTTTTCAAACAGACGCTGCATGCGCTCATAAGCCTGTCTCTGAGCCGCGAAAGCTGTGGAGGCCTGTTCATATTGCGCCGCGGGAGTGCTCGTGGGGAAACTGATAACCACCTGGCCTTTGGAAACCCGGTCTCCCACCTTGGCATGAATTTGGGTAACGACGTCGCCAATCATGGCCTGCGCGGTGGATTCCTCACTGCCAGCCAGGGACGCGTTGTAACGTAATTGCTGGACGTATGTCTCTGTTCCCATTATTCTTACACGCACAGGGATGCCCTGGTCGGCCTGGATCTGCTGCATGTTTTTGGCTTTGTCCTTTTTGCCGCCACAGCCAACCAAGCTCAGGGCGATAAGCACCGCCAACGTGAAAACTATGTATCTCCTCATGGTGACTCCCTTAGATTCTGGTTCCAATAGATTTTTGCAGTTTTAGCTGTTTAACGATCACCTCATAGATCGCCTGCAGATACTGCAGACGGATTCCGGAAAGGGTGATCCGGGCATCAAAAACTTCCAGCTGGATGCCCACCTGATTGTCGTAACGTACCTGGGCAAGTTCCAGACTGCGCTCTGCCATTTTAATATTTTCTGATTGCACTCTGTAGTTCTCTTTGGCGTGATGCCAGTTTTGCCAGTCCTGCTTGATTTCAAGAGCGATAAGATCTTCGTAGTCTTGCTGTTGCAGAACGGCCTGATAATGAGAGCTCTTGGCCAGTTTGCGCTTGGATGTATTTGAAAAACCAGTAAAGAGCGGAATTTGGATCCCGATGCCGACGCTGTAGCGCGAGCCAAAGTCATCGCGTTCGATGCCAAAATCATCCGCCGCGGTATAGAGTGAATAGTCCGCCTGCAATGCCACGTTGGGGAGATAGTTGCCCTTTTCGGCATTGTATTTGATCTTGGCCACTTCAGTCGCTATGTCTGCCAGCTCCAGTTCGACCCGGTCTTTTTGCCCCGCGCTGAGAGCCTCCTCGAGACTGATTTCCCACTCAGGAGGAAGGTTAAACTCACCTTCGGGTTTCAATTCCGGGTCCTCACTGCCCAAGTGCCTGCGAAACGCTGCCAGGACAAGCTGATAGTTGTTTTGTGCTTCCAACACCTGAGGCTGCAGCTTCGCCACTTCAAGGCGCGCTCTGAGCAGATCAAACTCGCTCACCATGCCTTCCGAAAAGAAGGATTCCACTCTGGCCAGATGACGGTTGGCGAGCTCGAGTCCTTCCTCCTGCACGCTTGCCAGCTTACCGGCCAGCAGGCACTGATAAAACAGCTCGGTGGTATTGAGCACCAGCTTCTGCTCTTCCAGAGTGTAGTTTAACCGCTGGATGCTGCGATAACGGTCCACGGCTTTGATGCCGTTGATGAGCTTTCCGCCCAGGAAGAGCACCTGGGTCATTTTGAGCTGCAAGGCCACGGAAGCCTCGTCCATGGGATCGGCTGGAATCATGGAATTGACTACATTATCCAGAATCGCGCCCAGATATTGATCGTCGTCACTGGCCGTGGCCGATAAGCCACCACTGAAATTCACCGGAGCGGGAATGGCAGAGGGCGGCAAATTGGTGCGCGAAAGCTCATATCCACCCTGCATCGTCAACTGAGGCAAGAGGTTACCGCGGACATCGTTGTAGGTCTGTCTGGCTTTTTCCACTTCCTCTTTGGCGATCAAAAGCTGGCGGTTGTTGCGCTTCGCCATCTCGATGCTCTCTTCAAGCCCGATCGCGTGGGCCAGACTGATAAACAGGCAGAAACCGGCTGCCAGCATTGCATGTTTCATCATTGTCCTCTTTTGATTATTCCGTATAAGATCATATCGATCAGGTTGTCCTGATCACGTTCCAAACGCTTGAGTATTCTGTCCTTGTCTCCCGGAGACAGGTTCATTTCCGTCATCAGCATCCAGTCATGGACCACAAAGATCGTGTCTTCCACGCTTAGTTTTGCATCGAGGAGACCTTCCTGCCTCCCCGCTTCCATGATATCGCGCAACAGGTCCAGCATCCGGTCGCGGCCTTTGGCTTTGAGGCTTTCCAGCACTTCCAGATATGCGGGCGGAATGCTGTTTTGAGCCTCCATGAGGATCGGCATGCTTTCAAAGATAAAGCGAATCGGCAGCTTCAGGATTGCCCGAAAGCGATCCTCAAAGCGGGTGTGGATGGCAAGTTTCTCCTCTATGACGGCAAAGAAGCTGTTGTAAGCTGCCTGGACGGCATCCAAAAACATCGCCTCTTTGCTCTCAAAATAGTAATAGAGGGTCGTCTTGCCGATTCTGGCCCGGGAAGCGATCTCTTCCATCGAGCTCTTGTCATATCCCCGGCTGGCAAACACACTCATGGCCGCGCTGAGGATTCGTTCTCTTTTCAGAGCGCTGGCATCCATTTTCTCGTCTGTGACTCCGTTTTAGTGTTAATCAATTGGCGGATTTGGGGCGGTGAAGATTGAAGACTTTGCTGAAGCTGCTGCGCGTAACGCATCCAAATCCTTATCTTTAGCTACTTCAGGCACTGTTTTCGGACCAAATAGCCATCACGTTCCAAAGCGTCAAGCGGAATCTATGAAACGGTAATATTTTTCCCGGTCAAGATCCCATTGCCTCTCCTCAGTGCCAATCCAGACATAGTAACGAATACTCCAATTATCTACCCTCCTATGCATTAGCCCATGATTCCGCCCTGGTGCATCGATCAAGCTCGAGCTGAATGATTCAGCTTCCTTGCCTTTTAGCTGCCGTGGCGATACCGTGCGGCCTCCCGGGTTTTTCGCCGGAGAGCGCACCGCATCTCCACGGCGGCAAATGAGGAAGAAAGCAGCGTGGATATGGCATCTTCCCTTGATAGTATATCAGGTCATGAGCCAGGGCATAGCTTACCCACAGCCCATTTCTGAGCTATGGGTCGGGGATGGTATTGCTGATAGTTGCCTCTACTAATAGGCAAGGGGAAGGCAGATGACAATGAAGACATTATTTTATAGGGAGTGGGTTAAGTGCCTGATTCCCGCTATCCTTGGTCATTTCCGCGGAGGCGGGAATCCATCCCTTAGATAACACTTTGATAAACAATGGGTTGAGGCACACCCATCCATCTTCGTGGGGACGGCAAACTGGCCCTGACGGTTTTATCAAGATTATCTACAGACACCGGATTGAGCTTACCCGCTTTGTTTACTCTTCTTTCAGCTCCCGGGTCATGAGATCGCGGATAGCCAGAGCGGGAGATTTATCTTCAAATAGAGTGAGATAGACCTGTTCGGTGATCGGCATTTCCACCTGGTGCTTCTGGGCCAGGAGACGCACAGAGCGGGTGCTCGCCACGCCTTCGGCCACCATCTTCATGTCGGCCAGAATGTCCCTCAGGCGGCGGCCTTTGCCTATCTCGTAGCCTACAAAGCGGTTGCGGCTGTGGGGACTGGTCGCGGTGGTGATCAGGTCACCGATCCCGGAAAGCCCCAAAAATGTCTCGGGTTTAGCGCCTAACACCTTACCCAGCCTGCCGATCTCGACTATCCCGCGGGTGAGCAGAGCACCCATCGTGTTGTCCCCAAAACCCAAACCGGCCACAATTCCTGCCGCGATGGCAATCACGTTTTTGACTGCCCCTCCGATCTCCACTCCGATCAGATCGTCGCTGCGGTAAACCCTGAACCAGGAGTTGCTGAAAAGATTCTGGAGCATAATGAGGGTATCTTCGTCTCCGCCTGCAATCACAACCGTGGTGGGTACTTCCCTGCTGACCTCTTCGGCATGACTGGGCCCCGATAAAGCGCAAATCAGGTGCCGGGCTGAGGCTGGCAATTCCTGAGCGATGATCTCATCCACCCGGCATAGACTGCTCTCTTCTATTCCCTTGGCCACATTGACGATAGCCTTGAGCCCAGAAGAGGTCCAAAGACCCCGCTCCTCAGGATTAATACTTCTCAGGGTGGCACGGATAAACTGGGTGGGGGTGGCCAGAATGATGACGTCGGAGCCAAAATTCGCTATAGCGGCGAATGATCCCGTGAAGTTAACTGACTGGGGCAGAATGATATTGGGCAGCAGGACGGGATTGGAATGGGTGGATTGCAGCCTCTGCAGCCAGGCGGGGTCGTGTTCCCAAACCAGGACTTCGTGGCCATTGATCGCCAGCAGACGGGAAAGGGCCAAACCCCAACCTCCGCCACCGATTACGGCAACGCGCATCGGAGCTCAGTCCTCTTTCTTGATGCGGGGAATCTTTATATCGCAGATCAGGCCCAGATCGTCGTCGTCATCGTCGTCATCCAGGTCTTCGTCTTCCTCGTCCATCACCCAGTCGGGGCAAAAGAGGGCGTCTTCTTCATAGTCCCAGCCGTCCACATTGTCCAGACCGTATTGATCCAGGAGGGAAGCCTCCCAAAAGGAATAGTGAACAGTGCCATCCTGCACGGCCCACACGAGGACCGGGCTTTTAAAGTGTCTCAGCTCGATCTTGTGGTTTTCCACGAGATCGAGGAATTCTTTGATCTTCTTGGTTGAGCTTTCCTGCTTGAAAACCATCTGAACTATACCTCAAAGGCTGTATTTGACCTCGGCTCCCAGCCGGTTTTCGCTGTATGGCTTGAGCCGACGTACGGAAGCGTTGGGTGAATCTACATTCCTGAGATAGTGAGAATAGTCAAGTGATATATTCCATTTTTTGTTCAGGCGGAAGCTAAGTCCCGCGCTGGTGGTGTAAATTTTGTCCACCCGGCCGCCATACCAGTCATCCAATCCCTGAAAGAAGCGCTCTTCAAAGCTAAGGGAGAGAGACGGATGCCAGCGGGGGGAGGATGATTTGCCGTCGTTGAGCGGCATGTCTTTGAGCCTCAGACTAGCGGTGTAGATATTGCTCTCGTAGGAGGAGTCATCCTGCAGGGGGCCGTTTTCCCAGTTGTCGAAGACACGATACTGATAGCCCGCCTCCAGCACAAAGACCGGGAAATTTTGGCGGATGCCGATGCCACCGGTTTTGGCGTCTCCATCAAACTCGGTAAAGAATTGGTTGTAAAGGAGTTCCTCGTATCGGAAGTGGGCGCGCAGGGTTGTCTTTTCCAAGGGTTTGACGCTCAGGTCAGCCCTGCATAGATTGCGCTGATAGCCATAGTGCTCCAGTTCGCCGGTGCCGTCTTCATCCACATAAGCGCGCACATGGATGTTGGGATAAAAGCCATACATCACCTTGAAATCCCAGTAGTGCCGGATCACGGCAAAGCGGGCAATAATGTCCCGACGCCATTTATCGGTATTGGACACATTCTGATCGAAACTGGCAGTGATGGAAGGCTCGAAGCGGTACCACTTGTGACGGAAAGGGTAGCTAAGGTCCACCTGGGCTTTGAGGCTGAGGTCATCCGTCGTATCCACATATCCGAGGTTGGGATGTTCCTGGTCAAAGCGGTCCAGATCATATTCCGAGAGCTGAAAGACGTTGTCGGAATATTGGGTCGATAGTGATATGTCCCCCTCGATTTGAGCGCTGAGAGGCAGCCAGGCACAGAGGAAGACCAGGCACCAGGACATGATGATCGGCAAAAAGTTGCGCGATGTCCTCACGCTGCCAGGCTTGACATCCTGCTTGGTTTCTTCCTGCTCGCCATCCTGGATCAGGACATCCTTCTCCTCCAGAGCGGCGTCCGGGTGTTTGTCACGCTCGGGAGAGTGGTGATGTTTTTGCAGCATTGCCAGCCTCAATTAGCTTTTAACAGGACTGGACGTCCCAAAAAGAGATGATCGCTCTTGGCTTTCAGTTCGATCACGGATTTGCCTTGATTGGCAGGCAGTTCCACTTTCATGCCGATCGAGAGATGGCGGATCCCGGTCACGGAGTATTTGGTGCTGCGCTTGAGCGTGAATTCATGGGTTTGCACAAGGGTGCCATTGACATACACTTCAAAGATTGGCAGGGTCCGGTCCAGGAGTCTCGCTCTGACGTATAAGACTGCGTCGCGGCCGTTATTGAGGGTGAATCTCAAAGGCTGGTCAGGCGTAAAGCTGTGGTAATCGCTGCTGCTGCCGTTGTGGGTCATGGCCAGTATGCCGCTGTGGGCATCGATGCTGAGGTTGGGGAGTTTCTGTTTGGGTGCCGGCTTCGGTTTGGGAGGCACGGTCCAGAAAGCCCTAAAGTAGATGCTCCGTTCATAGCAAAGGATTTCCAGCTCTTTTATCCCTTCGGGAATTGGAATAGTCACGCTTTCATAGAGATAGTATCCATCCAGGCGGCTTTTCAGGCTGAGATCGTGGACCGTCTGCTTTTTGGCGACAATACTGATCACCTGAGGCTTTTTGAGTGGTTCAATGGCAAAAGAGCGTAGCTCCAGCTTGTCGATGCCCGCCACGTTGAGCTTCATGCTTTTCTCGGGGAGGGAGCGATAGTAGTAATAATTACCGGCTTCGGTCTTGAGGAGACGTTTGTTTCCGGGGTTGTCAAAGTTGAGCGCTTTCGGCTTGGCCTGCAGAGCGGAAAAACTCATGGCGGCGATGGCGACAATCGGTAGTATCTGTTTAAAATGCATTATTTTGCTCCATTGAGAAGATGGGGGTTTGGATAGAGAAGATTTGTGGGTGAGTGCGGCTTTCTGAACATCTGTTACAACTCCTCATCGGGATCGACGATGTTGGCCATAAAACGGCGATCATGTCTGTCGAAGACTATTACGACCACAATGGCTGCCACCAGGAGGGCCAGACAGATGGATGCGATGGTGACGTTGTGTTTGCGGCTGCTGAAAGCAGGTCCTTCTCCTGGAGTGGGAATCTTTTCCTGGGTGGAGGCCACCTCATACTTTCTGGCCCAGCGTTGAATGCGGCGCACGTGAAGGACTGGCACGTTTTGTCTGGCCATCACCATCATGATGCCCTGTTTCTCAAATTCTTTCTCGGCCAGTTTGTGGTTGATGCCTTCCGGAATCAGCCTGGAATTGGGTTCCGAGCCCACGTTGGCCAAGCCGCCGCCTATGTTTACAAACATCCGGTATCGCTGTCCTTCCGGCAGCAATTCTTTATAGGCGGCCTCCCGGAGCGAGACATTCTCTTCCAGAGTGGAGCCCAGCAGCAGAGGGACCCCGTTGCGGGTCATGGCATCTCTCAAGCTGGCGAGACCGTTGTCAGACAGCCCGATCGCGAGATCATCCTTACCTCCCAGAGAGGCATAGGAACTGCTGAAGTCGATCAGCCGCTTCTTTTTCAGGACGGCCTCGATATCCAGCCAGGTATAATCTTCCCGGTTGGCACCATAAGAAGCCGAAGAAACTGCCGTGATGACGGCAGGATTGAGTTTCAGCACACTGATGGCCGCGTAAAGGGCTAAGTTGACGGCTGGATTGGAACCTGAGATTCCCACCGCGATATGGTCTCCCTCTGAAAGCCTTTCCTTCTTGAACTCTTCCACGAAAATGGCGGCCAGATTGGGATTGAGGGCAGCTTGTTTATCTGAAAGCAAGCCTCTGTCTGTGGTAATGGATGAAAGACGGGTGCCGATCAGACCTGTGTGAAAGGGATCGTCTATGGGATCAAATTCATAGCCCGTAGCCTTCAGTTCCGCCTTGAGGCTGTCCATATAGGTCTGCATCAAACGAGCGGCCTGCACTTTTTCTTCATAGTTATCGGTCTTGATGTGCACATAGCTGGATTGGGCCAAAACGTAGAGGCCCACGGCAAATAGGAACAACAGGATCAGCGACCAGCCGGACTTGAGAGAGGGCCTGTACATGCTCATACTTCGCCTCCAAAGACCACCATCAGGGTCAGTCTTACCAACACAGCGGCCACGCCCATGGTGGAGATGGTCTTCCAAAAACCCTGACGCTCAAACCAGTTGGCGATCAAACCGGGCACGATATAGCCAATCGATTGCATCTGAAGGGTATAGACCGTTTGGTTTTCAAACACCAGCATGCGGGTAGCCCAGCCCAAAATGAATCCGATCAGGATGCTGAGCACCATGCGCCGCTTACCAAACAGCAGAGTGAACTTGCCTATAATCCTGATGATTCCCCAGGTGAGCAGACTCACAGCCAGAGTCCCCACGATCTGCATCGGTTTATCCAAATAGAGCGCCACATAACCCGGCACCACGATACCGCCAGCTGAGGCCCCCAACAGCTCACTGAAGATGAGACTGATGATAACGCCTATGCCAACCGCGGCCTGTACTACTGCGTCAACCACTAACGGCTCCTTGTTTTCTGGCTTTCTTGCCAGCCTGAATCTTGTGTTTAAAATGAGCTACGATCTGAGCTCCATATTTGATCCGCCCTGCGATGTTTCCAATTCCCAACACGTGAGATTCCTTCCCGGTGAGCTCCCAGGCCTTTTGATAAACGACTTCGGGCAGGGGCTCTCCCAGCGGGAAGACTTTGTTTTTGGGGATCCCGGTGCGCAGGGCATAGCTTTCCACCTTGTCGGGAATCTCGCCAGTGAGCAAAAGGTAGCTGAAATCAAGCTCTCTGACAGCATCAACGAGCTGCTCGCTGCGGAACAGCCGGTCCGATCTGCTGTTGAGGATGATGATCTTTTCCACGCCTTTCAGATGGCCCGTGACCATATCGATCACGCGGGCGGTGGACTTGGGATCATTGGCGGCAAATACGTTGTAGAAATGGATGGTTTTATCCCTGTCTTCGACGATGTATTTCTTGAGGGCCCCGGGATCAGGATGAGCGTGCCGCATGCCTTCCAGGGCTACTTCTCTGGGTACTCCCGCTTCGGCGCAAACCGCCAGGGCCAGTTGGACGTTTTCGGCATGCTCAATATAGCGGAACCCGGCCAGTTCCTCGTGGGTAACGTCCCTCGGCCTGATCTGATGGATCTTGCAGTGGCGGCGCTTGGCTACGTGTTCCAACAGCTTATAGTGTTCGTTTTCAGCCGTATAGCAGGTGCCATTAACGGGAATCGTGTTGGAGAGAGACATCGTGACACTCTGTTCGGTGGAGCCCATCAAATCCAGATGGTCAGGGCGGCAATTGGTGATCACCGAGATGGTGGAATGCACAAACTTGCGTTCCGTGATCCACTGGAAGACGGGATTGACGGCCATGCACTCTATCACCACGGCCTGAGGTTTGTGGGCTATCGCTTCTCTAAAGATGTATTTCTGCTCAATGATATTGGCTCCCATCAACCTGATGATGGCGGCTTCCCTTCCATCCGGCAAAACCACGCGTGGCAAGGTGCCGGTGATCTTGGCGAGAGTCTTGATCCCTCCAGCTCGCAGACCGGCAGCGATCAGACGGGTCACGCTGGATTTGCCGCGGGTGCCATTTACGTGGATGCGGATCGGGATGCTCTTGACATTGCGCAGATGGCGATGGTATTCCCAGATCCAGTTCAGGACCAGGAGCACCGTGGCCAGAATCAATACACTCATCTATTCCTCAAATACTTATTACATCAGACAGACCGCTCCTAAGCGGCCTATACGGACTGAAAGGTGTTTTTTGCAATATCCATTCCAAGCTTGGGATAATCCGCTCTCAAAACCAGCCATAGACTGGCTTTTTTAGAAGAAGGAAATGATGGATTTACGAATCCGCTTGGTAAAGACCACCAGAAACAGTGTGAACCCGATCATCAGGGTCGAGAGCGAATTGATGGTAGTAATGGTGCCCCTGCGGATAGTGCCTTCCACATAAATGGGTAGCGTGTCAAAGCCCCGGCCGGAAGTGAAGAAAGTGATAATGAAGTCATCTATGGAAAGCGTAAAAGCCAGTAAGGCCGCGGCAATGATCCCTGGCATGATCAAGGGGAGTTTTACCTTGAAGAAGGTAGTATTGGGCTTGCCGCCAAGGTCCATGGCGGCCTCAACCAGCGAATAGTCAAAATCTTCCAGCCTGCTCTGGATCACGATAACTGTATAGGATACACAGAAAGTGATGTGGGCAATGAGGACAGTCATCATGCCGGTGTTGACTCTCAGAAAGTTAAACAGCAGGGCCAGTGATACCCCCATCAGGATATCGGGAATTACCAGAGGAGCGTAAAGCAGGGCCATGAATCCCCGCCGGCCTCGGAGCTTCTTGTTTTCCAGGCCCAGGGCCGTGAGCAAACCCAGCAGAGTGGAAATCACCGTGCTGAACCCGGCGATCAGCATCGTGTTCCAGAAGGCCTGCCGGATGGCCACGTTTTCCCAGAGCTGGGCGTAATACTTGAGCGTAAAACCTTTCCAGCTGGTCACGATGCGGGCATCGTTGAAGCTGAAGATCACCAGTATGACTATGGGGATATAGAGAAACACCATGACGAGGGTGAACACCGTCAGGTTCAATCCTTTAAACAGCGAAGAGAGCCTGAAAGCTTTCATCAGAAACGCCTGGCCTTTTGGCGATCCCGATACAGCGAATAGCCGATCAGCAGACATACCGCCACCAGCAACAACAGCGTGAAACTCAGCGCCGAAGCCGTAGGCCAGTTGCGGGGTATGTTCTTGATTTTATAGGTGATTACCTGGCCCACATAGAGAGAGCGCTGATCACCCACCAGTTGAGGGATCAGATAGGCTCCCAGAGCGGGAATAAAGACCAGCAGCACTCCCGCGAAAATGCCTCCCACACTGAGTGGCAGAGTTACCCTAAAAAAGGCCTTCACTTCGTTCGCGCCGAGGTCCATGGCCGCGTGCAGAAGAGTGAAATCCAGCTTTTCCAGCACGCTGAAGAGCGGCAGAACCATGTAGGGCAGATAGACATACACCATGACCAGAATCACCGCCAGATCGGTCCGCATGATCTCCAGGGGTTGGGATATCAGCCCAGTGCTGATGAGAAAGTCGTTCAATACGCCGTTGTATGATAAAAAGATGCGCCAGCTGAAGATACGGATGATCAGATTGGTCCAGAAGGGAATGATAATCAGCACCAGAAGCGTGTTTTTGAGCTTGTCTCCTGCTCTGGCGATGAAGTAGGCCACCGGATAGCCCAGCAGCACACAGAGCATGGTTGTGAGCAATGCCAGCCGGAAAGACAGGAAAAAGGGCTTGAAATACGTACCGTTGAAGATCTGCCGGTAAGCGTCGAGAGAAAACTCAAATTTGACGTCGAAGATATCGGGTGTCAGAAATCCATAGATAAAGACGATGAAGTAAGGCACCAGAAAGAAGATCGTCAGCCACAGCAGCGTGGGGGCCGCCAGCAGATAATCCATCCTCCTGCGGGGTGATCCGCTTGCCGGATCAGCCTGTCTGGGCATCAGTTACTGATCTCCCTGCGCGCCACGGTTCTGGTCTCTTTTTGCCCAGCGCTGCAAATGAGATGTTCCCTCGGGAGAGCGAGACTCATCGGAGGGCATCTCGTTGATCAGCCAGGTATCCGTGTCATGCCAGAACAGCCAGACCTGCTCATCCCAGTCCAAAGCTTTGTCGTCAAAGTACACCCGTTTATGCTGACTGAAGACCCTGAATTTGAGCTTGCCCACCTTGACGATATACTGAGTGTGACTGCCCAGATAGAGGATATCTTCGATCGTGCCCCGCAGCATGTTGATGTCATCCTGATAGCGTGGTTTGGAACGTGATATGGCGATCTTTTCCGGTCTCAGGGACACAGTGAGAGACTGCCCCAGCTCCGGTCTGAAGTGGAAGGTGGAGTCGATCTCGAAGTGTTGGTCATCCCCCATCGGGCATTTGAGCTGCACGTATTCATCTTCGATACCCGTCACTTCTCCGGTGATCAGATTGGTCTCACCAATGAAATAAGCGGAAAAAATACTGGCGGGACGCTCATAAATATCGTCTGGAGGGCCGGACTGAATCACTCTGCCCTGGTCCATCACCGCCACCCGGTCTGATATACTCATCGCTTCGCTCTGGTCGTGAGTCACATAGATAAAAGTGATGCCGACGGCGTCGTGAATGTTCATCAGTTCGATCAGCATGTGCTGTCTCAGTTTAAGGTCCAGAGCGGCCAGCGGTTCATCCAGCAGCAACACCTTGGGTTTGTTGATCAGAGCTCTGGCAATGGCTACCCGCTGTTTTTGACCTCCACTGATCTGGGAAGGATACTTGGAAGACTGGTCACTCATCTTCACAAGTTCCAGCATCTCGCTCACCCGGGTCTTTATCTCGGGAAGCGCCACTTTTTTTACCTTGAGCCCAAAGGCCACATTGTCCCACACCGTCATATGAGGAAAGAGGGAGTAGTTTTGAAAGATGGTGTTGACGGGCCGTTTGTAGGGAGGCAGGTCTCCGATGTCCTGATCGCCGATATAAATCTTGCCCCGCAGGGGAATCTCAAAGCCGGCAATCATCCTCAAAAGAGTCGTTTTGCCGCAACCGCTGGGCCCCAAAAATGAAAACAGCTCTCCCGATTTGATCGTGAGGTCCACACTGTCCACTGCCAGGAATCCATCGAATTCCTTGCTGATGTTCTGGATTCTGATCTCTTCCAATCCACGAGCTCCTGTAGCGTCGGATTCCACTTCGGCGCGTTCTATCCTTACTTTACTCTCATGATCTTGCGGCTGGCCAGCGTTTTACCGCCAGCAGTCAATTTCACAGCGTAAATGCCAGAAGCCACATCACGGCCCTGGCTGTCAAGTCCATTCCACTCCAGGTCCAGATATCCGTCTTTAGCGGACAGCCCCGCGCGTTGCCAAACCTTCTGTCCCCTAAGATTATACACGCTCAAGCTCAAATCGGCTTCACCGCCCCTGAGGCCTGAGACCATCAAGCTGAGCTTGTCCTGGAAAGGATTTGGCCAGCTTTGCAGTTTCACAGCAGATGCCAGGAGATCGTCGCTGGCGGTAAGCAGCGAACCTGTATAGACACGGAAGTTGTCGATAAACACGCCATCCGCGTTCGCGCTGGAATTCGTCACAAGCAGAAACCTCAAGTGCACACTTTGGCCGATGAAAGAATTGAGGCTGTAGCTCTTGAGAGTCCAGGCCGCCACCCCGGTAAAGCTGTCGAATACCAGCCAGTTCTGTCCGTCGAGGCTGTACTGCAGCAGGCAGTAGTCACCATCGTTGGAGAGATTGTGGCTGATGTGAAACTGCAGGTCGGCGTTTTCCACCGCGGTCAGATTGACCGGCTGGCTGAGCCTGCACCATTTGCTGATGTCCGAACCGTAGTTGCCAGCGGGACTGTCTGCCAAAGCGGATGCCCCACTGTAAACCTGGGCAGAGCTCACTCCCCAGCTGCCATTGGTGTTCCAGTTTCCCATGCCGTTTCCAAAACCATCGTCAAAGCCGGCCATACTGCTGAGTTTAAAGCCGATCGAGGTGGTCTCGATCATTCTGGTGACCCGGAGAGTGCTGTAACCCGGTTTGCTGACAGTGACGTTGTACTCGCCGGGATAGAACTCCGGAATGATGATCCAGCCAGCCGAATCGGTAGTATAAACGTGTTCTGGATCTTGATCGAACACCAACTGAGCCTCGGATACTCCGCCAAAAAAGTCACCCCTCACCTGGATAAACAGTTCCATGGGCTGGGAGGGTGTCAGCTGCACATCTTCCACACTCACGGCATCGGCAGTCACCACTACGGTTCTGGTCTGAGGGTAAAAGCCTGGCAGAAAATAGCGAACTTCATACTGGCCAGGTGGCAACAGACGATAATATCTGCCAAAGGTGGAATCGGCGCAAATGGGTGCGAAACCCAGGGGATGATTGTCATAGCCATCGATCCACACTCTGGCGGGGATGGGTGCCCCGGTCTCGGCATTTGTCACATGGCCTGTCAGCATCTTTTTCTGGGACCTTCTGAGCAGCATCATCGCCCCGTTGAGGTTTTGGGTGATGATCTGCTGCATCTGATTTTGATTGGGAATAAACTGCGTAGCCATCTCAATCGTATAGGCAAAGCTGCCGGTCGTCCCGTAGATCCAGTCGTCCGAGCTCCCGCTCACCGGATAGAGCTGCCAGGAAGGCATGGCGTCGTAATGCTGGGTAGTGCTTCCCTGTTTGAGGATCACGTTTGCCATATCAGTCGCCAAAGCTTGCAGCTCCACCTTGTCCGGAGCGTTGATATCGCCTACGAAACCATAGGGATAGAGCACATACTGACCATAGGTGTGATAGCTGACGCCCGCCAGAAAACGTCGGGACGAGATAAAATCCGCGAAAGCGGATGCCTCAGGCTCTGAAAAAGCATAAGGTCCATGATAGGTGGGCATCTGCATATTGTCCGTAGCGCTCAAATATCCCCAGCGATAACCATAGTTGCGGTTGATATCCACTCCATCCGGCCCCATTCCTGAAGAGTCGTCGGTGTTGAACTCCTGGTTGTTGTTGTTGTCGCGGATGTTCTTTCGCCACCATACGTCGGTCTGATCGATCACGATCTTATGCCCGTCGGGATTGAGGAGCGGAACGATCCACACCTGGCTGTTATCCAGAAACGAGGTCACTTCAGGATTGCTGCCATAGTTTTCCACCAAGTGGATCAGAATCTCCATACAGACTTCCGTGGAGATTGGTTCTCTGGCATGGTGTTCGCCCACAAAGTAAAAAGCCGGTTCGTCCTCTTCCTGAGACACGTTGGCCGAAACCTTGACGGCCCAGAGGTCATGATCGAACCCAGTGTAATATGGAACGGTCTGGCTATAGATGCTGCCCCATCCGCTCCCGATGGTGGAAACCTGCACCAGATTGGGATAAATGGCCTGCAGTTGCATCAGTTCGCTCACCATCTGATCATAGTCCCGGTAGCCGGGAATATCTCTACGCGCAGTAAGGGTCTCCCGCAGCTGAGCTTCCGTCTGGGTCACATACCAGGAGCCGTTTTGCAGTTTTAAAGCGGCCAGTTCGGCCTCGTCAACCACCAGATCGAGATAAACTCCCGGATGATATGACGCCACGTCATAACCCAGGGCGTCGCAATCTTCTGCCATCCCTGGAGGGGGATTATCAAGCCGCGCCACTGATCTCAGGGCAGACAGATTAAAGGGAAGGATGATCAGGGCAATCATCAAAACTACGGGAAATGAGAGCGTTCTCATGCACATAACTCCTTGTTTTACAGGTAAAAAAATAACAGTGGGGAGTGCCGGGCGGCATCCCCACTGCTCGGAGGGCATTCTATGTAGGGTCTGTAGGCTGAGGCCATGTTTATAAGCACGGGTTTTTCTGTCAAGCGGAAATTGTGGTATTTTTCACAATCTGCCTGTAGAATTATTTCCACAGCCCCTAAAGACCTATTATCAACTTACGACTCTGGTGAGAACCCGACTGACTGAGTCTCAACAAATAGATCCCCGCTGGCAGGAAACTGTCATCCGGGCCTTTTCCGTTCCATGAGATCCGACCATCGCCATCGCTGTTCACGGTGCTTAGTCCCGCACTCACTTTCTGGCCTCTGATGTTGAAAATACTCCACGAAACTTTTTCCCCCGCTTTGCCCTTAAAGGCAACGGAAGCGCTTTCACGAGTTGGACGGAAGGGATTGGGATAGACGCTCTGGATGACCAAATTCACCTCTGGGATGACTGGATCATCATTGTCAACTATCATCAATGGAATGCTTTGCCATTCTCCTGGGGCGGGATAGACAGCCTGATTGGGAGGGTTGGCAGTGTCCGTGGCAGTGATCTGATACCAGAGAAAATGATCGTCCTCGGTAAACTCCGGATAGTATTCAAACGTGTAAATCCCGTCCGCGTCTGTCATGGGAATACTGAGCAGGGGCTGCGTCTCGCTGTAATAACTGAACAGCACCTGCTGCACCCAGACGTTGTCACTCACCTGGGCGGAAAAAGTGATGGGACCGCTGTCTTGATTGATCACACTCACGGGCGGCGTGTGTTGAATCACGGGAGGCACCTGATCGGGATAGAAACTGAAGATATGGGGATCATGAGCTCCGGTGAGCGGGTGATCGATGGAACGTCCTGAAGCGTCGGCGGCGTGGATGTAATATCTCACCGTGTCCCCAGCCGCAAAGCCAGCCAGCATGGCCGTGAAGTTGTTGGAGCCCAGGTCTTGCAGCAGAGTGGATTCCCAGGGGGCCTGATTGACCTTCCACATCACCTTCAGAGAGTCGCTGTAGAGCGCCTGGCCGCTGTAGGCCTTGATTCTGGCGTTGAAGTTGATGGTCTCGCTTTCATTGTGCTGCCCCCAGACCGGCATGTGGGTGATATGCAGCATCTGTTTGTCGGCGATCTCGTGGGTGCGGCAATGCAGCGCGTCCGTGGATTCCCAGGGGGTGGAAGAGGGGCTGGATATTCCTATAACCTCATAACCTGGCAAGGCGTTACGGTAAACCTGCAAAGCCGCGGCGTCATAACTGCTGTTCATGATGGGAACAAAGACCTTGTGATTGAGGATCAGCGAGTTTGTGTAAGGTTGATTTTGAGGAGTGTTGACCCGATAAACCTTCCAGGGGTAGCCCCAGGCGCAGTTGCGGGTGGCGAAATAGTTGGCGGCCTGTTCGATAGCGGCATATTGAGCATGAGAGGTGGGCACGCTGCGCACCAGCACTTTATCGGGAGCTAAAAACTTGGCCCAGCAGTCGATATGGTCGATGTAGGTGTTGTTGGGATCGTTGATCACGTAATAGTTGCTGGCACCCATGTATTGCAGCATTTTGTTGCTCACGCCGGTCTGGCCCAGAGACGTGTTTTCTTCATATACGAGAGTGGTTTGGGCCGCGGTGTTGATGCCGTCGGACATATAATTTCCACCCGTCTGCTGGACATTCATGCCATAATAGGTAAAGTTCTGCTGAGTGGCAAAGGTCTGAGGGATCATGTTATCATTGGGGCGGGGACGATTATAGACAAAATCCACGATCGCCACCTGATCGTTGCCGTCCATTATAAACCAGGGGCCAAAGTCTCTGGTCCAGTAGGAATCCGTGGGCGCGATCATGAAGCTGACGTTGCTCATATTGACGCCGCCGTTGTTAAAGGTGTTGGTGGCAGTGTTTTGCTGAGATGTGGATGATACGAGACAGATCACCTGAGCGGTGTTTGAAAGGTGCGCCACCAAAGCGACCGGAATACCAAGCGGGTATCTGATCAGGACATGGGAAGCGGGCTCAAATTCCGCTATAGGCCTCACCGGCGCGGCGGGTGGATTGGTCTCCGTGAAACGCAGATCGTGGTCCATCGTGTCCGCAGGCAGAACGGCATGAGCGCCAAGCGTCACAAACGGCAGGACCATCGCGAAAAGCAGTAGCCAGACAAGCGGCTGGATTCGGTTCATCGTGTTTAGCTCCAATTTATTGCATTACATTTCCTGATGGGCATACAATTTTCGAGCCGAAACAGATACAATATTCGCCCCTTCAAGCCAGAGCTTGCGCCACATCCTCTCGAGCAAGCTACCCGGAATCCCACTTCAATCCGCCCTTATTCGTATCTCTCCTGGCTGCCCATAGCTCGCCCTACCCATCCCGAACTTTATTGGGGATGCCCAGGGCGAGCTCTGGACAGCCACCCGTCCCATCAATAAGGGAGGAGGCGAAAACGTCCTCTTTAGCGTGGGTTGAAGCGTCGGATTCCAATCCGGCGCGTTCCTCAACTCCCTCAAGCTCATCAATGTCTGCGGGATTCACCCGCTCATTTACCTTGCTCTTTAGCCGCTCTTGAGATGCCGTGCTCTCTCTGGGGAAAAACGCCACCGGCGCCACGGCATCTCAACGGCAAGCAATAGGCGAAGAAGTAGATTTTATGTGGCTAAGTGAGGCCTGAACAAATCGAATTTAGTAAAGGGCGCAGGAGCAGATCTAGCTCCTGCTCGGTTTATCACTTCATAAGCATTGCCTTGCGAATGGAGGTTTTTCCTCCCGATTCTAGCTTGATGAAGTAGATGCCTGATGCTACGTTACGGCTATTAGCGTCTTTGCCATCCCAAACCAGCCTATGATTTCCCCTGGTCAATTCAGTATTGAGCAAGTCCTTTACCTTCTGACCTTTGATGTTGTAGACAGATACTCTGACCCGTCCGGTTTCCGGGATACTGAACGCTATCGTTGTTGACGGGTTGAACGGGTTAGGGTAATTACTTTGAATTTGAGGCGTTGGCGCTATTACGGAATTGGTTTCTTGATCATTCTGGTGTAAGGCGCGATTGTACTTATTCCAGTTGTGGCTATGCATCACATCAAATACCTGGATATCCGGATACTGGTATTGGGCATATTTTGTCGTAAGCGGACGCTTATCTTCCTCCATTGCCGCCAGTTGAAGCACTATCTCCAGATCCAGGACAGCTCTTAGTGAATCGATTTCGCTAATCGGGGTGTCGATGCGTAGTTGAATAAGATCAACTGCAGCCTGGAAGTCCTTATCCAGCACAAACACTTTTGCCAGGTAATCATTGAGTATAGCACTCAGGGCTGGATCATCAATAGCATATTGAAGAGCCTTCGTATCGAAATAGTCAGTCAGTTCCCAAGCTGGATCAGGGATCATATATGTACTGCGATACAAGCCATCAATGGCACTGGTAACGTAGGTTTGCTCTTCTTCCAATTGATCATCTATGATAGCCTGATAGGTAGCGCACGCCAATTCGTACAATTCCTGAGACTCATACTCAAGAGCTATAAATAGTCTATCATTTTCTGGAGATGGAGCAGGCATCGATGATGATGGATCATATAAATCAACATACACAAAGTCAACATAGGCTGGATTGTTAACAGTCACCTGATCGTCCTGGAACCAGTTTTTGCTGGCATTGATTGAGAAATCCAGTGTCAATGGGAAATCAAAATAGTTGGCGTCAAAGCTGAAATCTATGGCACTTATACTGGTTGAACTATCTGTTAGATGATAGAAGTCATTGTGTCCCGTGAAGAGCTGAATCGTAGACTCACAGGGCATGGTATCGTAAAATACGATATTGGCATTATGGTTCATCATGACGTTATTCGCATCGTAACTGAGGTTCAGATTAGAACCTGTGTGATTGACAATGCCTGAGTTATTGCGATTGAAGTAGTTCGCCTTCAGCCGATGATAAGAGCTTCGACTCTCTAGCCCCATTTCACAGTTGTAGAAGTTTGACTCGGTAACACTTGATTCCAGCGCTACCCAACTTGTTAGGGAAAACTCAGTGAGTATCCCTCGATATAGATTAGTAAAGTTACACGTAGAAATCGTTGGTGATGATGCAGTAAGATGAATACCAGTGCCTTATTTGCCATTTAGGGTGTTGGCGAAGCTACACTGTTGGATATCCGTGCCGTTCATGTTTTGTAGCAAGCTAACGCCGGTAGCGGGTTGTGTCAGGTTTTACCAGATGCCAGCGATCCAGGTCATTTGCCGTAACAATGTATCTTGCATCCATTGGGAATGTTGCCTGCAGATGCTCTCTCAGTCTTTTGAATGACGCAAAGTTGGGAGCTTTGGGTTCGTCCATGCCGTAGAAATGACGAAGATTGGCTACGCTCTCGAAGTTACGCAGTTTGGCACGTTTGGCAGGAATGTTGGTATAGTTGGCGAAAACGTCGTCAAAGTATTCAATGTAGTCCAGCCTTAGCGAACCGCGCCCACACCAATACATCCAGGGGTTAAGACTTTTATTCATCTGCAAGTGCCAGGCATTGTCTGATAACATGCCCTGGCTATCGAGTGTGTGCGCGAATGATCCTTTCAACGGAAACTGAAATTCCAGCGCTTTACACCCGGTGAGTGAAGAGGTATCAGAAAGTGGTAAGGACTCGTAGATGGCTTTTGTGAGCACATACTTCTTGGTGAAGGCGGACCCCTGATAAAAGTAGAGGCTGTCGTGGACAGTGAATTCCGTGGTCATTCCATCATATTTTACAAAACTGAACACCGCCAGAGTGTCTGAGTTACTGTAGCTATCCAGACCATCGACTCTAAACACAAATCTGACGTTGAGTTTATTGTTCTCAGGAGTATCAACACCATTTGTAGTTTCTCCCAAAAACCGGAATTCATTGCCCACCCTGTCATAATGAGCGCCATGAGGCCACCTGTAGGTTATGTCCTTGTAGGCATAACCGGAGCTGCTGTCTGGAACTGACCAGTAGTTGTCATTACTGTAATCTTCATCGTATCCAAAGCTCCCAACCCTCGCTGCGGATGAGGACATGTAAAAGAAGGTGTCCAAGAAGCTGTCTTCAGAGTTAACTTCTGAAGCGTCGGCATATTCAGACTCAAACTTCATGTCGATTCCGGACGAGAGGGCTGCGTAGCCATACTTTTCCAGGCTGGGATCGGGATCGGGATTGAAGATCAAGTCTTCGTATATGACGTCGAGAGAGTCGCTGTCGAGGATGCCGAACATGTCGCTTGGTGCGGTGTCATTGGTCTCCCAGGCGGTGTAAGAGGTCAGGGCATTGAATCCCGCTTCCCTAGCCCTGGTGGCTATGGCATCTGTGCAGGCGGCAGAGGTTGAGTAGCTTCTGATATGGGAATATGCCCCAATCAGAAAATCATCAGAATACAGGGCAGGCAAGCTGCATGGCACTGCCAGTATGCATATAAACAACAAGATATGGATATAGGTTCTCATGATCACTCCCTATTTGATGGTGACTTTCTGGGTTTTGATCCGTTGGCCGTCTTCATATATGGCCACCAGATACACTCCCCTTGAAATAGGGAGTTTATCTATTGCGACATCGCCGCTTTTGAGTGCCGCTTTGGATATCTGCTGGGTGTACTCAAGCTGTCCTCTGAGGTTATAGACGCGCAGTTCGGCATGGAGCAGCCTGTCAAATCCTTCTCCGTAAAACCTGATTCTGAGATCCGTGCCTTGTTTGGAAGGATTGGGGATAACCCGAAACCCCCAATTGCTCACAGAGGGTGGATTTATTGCATCATCCACAGCTACTGTGGTGTCCTCAAGCTGGCCATTGCCGGTATAATACCTGATCCTGCCGTGAAATATATCATTACTCAGGCTCGGTTCACCGATAAACACGTCATCAAAGCCATCGGCATTGAAATCTCCGCTGGCCATGCTCACGCCATATTGCATTCCGCCGGAGATGCCATAGAGAAACAGGTCCGGAGTGCCGTTCATATTGCTGCCTCCCAGCCAGAGGGCCGCACACTCAAGGTTAAAGCTGGCTCCGATAATGTCACTGAAGCCGTCGCCGTTGAAGTCTCCGCTCACAGTGCAGTGATCGGAGTTGCTACCTCCATAGGGTGGATTGAGCAGGACATCCCAATCCTGGCCGATCGTGCCCCCCCCCAACCAGAGCCTCTGTCCGTAGCCGGTCATCAGTCCGATAAAATCATCATAACCATCGCCGTTGACGTCCCCCACCGCTTTGGCTACAACCGCGGCTGCCTCCGTATAATCCGGAACAATGACCACGGGATTTTGCAGGTTCAGATCCGGCGAACCATAATAAACAGTCTTACTGTGAAATCTGGTTGGATGCTGACGAAAAATCGTGTAGCAGATATCGTCATAACCGTCGTGGTTGATATCACCGATTGCATGAAATCCACTATAATCAGCTTCTGAGGTACTGTCAAAGATGATCTGCTGAAAGGTTCCTCCTAAAATTATCGATACATTGCCTGTGTATGTGGAGTAAGGATATGTCGAAAGCCAGAAATCATCATATCCGTCACCATTGATATCTCCCAGTTTGTAAAACTGCGCCTGGTAAATGGAGGTATCTTGCAGATCAATCATATATCCAGGTGATGAGGAGGGATTAGTTCCCCCAAAGAAGATGTCCAGGCGCTTGGGAAAGTGTTCGAGGATTCCAAGGTCACCATAGCCATCGCCATTGACATCCCCCAAGCTAAACATATAGTCTTGCGAGTAATGGAACTGGTACTGGCGGCTAGCTTCGATCGTGAAGTCGGCCACCCCATCGAATCCTGGGCCACCATAATAGAAGAGGATCCGGCCCCAGTTTCTTCCCGCGCTTACAGAATAGGGGATGGTCACATAGATGCTGTCCGGCACCCACCAGGATTGTAGCACCGCCAGGTCATCATAACCATCGCCGTTAAAATCCAGGGATGCCAGTTTGTCTCCAAAGTGGTCGTAATCCTGATCCCCGAAGATACTCATTGCCAGAGTCATGTGGTTTTGGGCTGGCAAGGCTATCGTAAGGAGCGATAGAATTGTCACTAGAGCCATTGTTACGTAAATCTTATTCATATAAATTCCTCTATTGGTATAGGTTATGAGCAGATAGACTGTCTTTTCCAAATCAATATAATCAATTCAAATACCGCAAAGCCATGATTCTCTGATCGGATTTTATTGTCGATATCTCTTTCCCCAACCTCATCCTATCCCGAACTATCGACATGATAGTAGTGTAATCCTGCTCCGTGTAGTATATCACTTCTGTGAGAGGTCATGATAGACGCAGGCTTCCTATAGCTGTAATCAATGTTTATGCAACAATCCTGAAAGTGTAGGCCGCAAGAAAAAGGGAATAACAGGAATGGCTTTGATTGAGACAAGACATACATGCACCTTACTATTTCAGCAGCAGCATCTTGCGGGTTTCGGTGTGGGACGCGGTGCTGAGGCGGTAAAAATACACTCCTGAAGCCACTCTGCTTCTGCCAGCATCTCTGCCATCCCATATATAGCTGTAAGAGCCGGCGCTTAGTTCGCTGTCGCAGAGAGTGTTGACCAGTTGGCCCCGCAGATTGTAAATCCTAAGTGCAGCTGATTGGGGAGTGGCGAGATCAAAACTGATCGTAGTAGATGGATTGAATGGATTTGGGTAGTTCGCGAACAGCCTGGTTATCAGAGGCAAGGGTGGCTCATCCGGAAAGGGATATCCGATGCTCAAGAGCTCGGAAGGCAGGCTCTCCCCCTCATCATAGAGGGCCACTATATAATAACGATACTGGCCAGGAACCTCCATCAATTCGGTATATACGGGCTCGCTGGTCACGGCCGCCGTTTCGAAAGCTCCGGCATTGATCCTGCGAACGACTTTATATCCCGTAACCGGGAAATAGGGTTCCGAGGGAGCTTCCCACTGGAGGGTGAGGACGCTGGCAGTGTGGCTCGATGTCAGTTCCGTAACAGGTTTCAGCTCGTGGACCACAAAATCATGCTGCAGGGAGGGTGTATCGAGACTAAAATCCAGATCAATGGCAGTATCGATGCTGTAACCAGGCACGGAGCAACTCACACTGTGGATGCCAATCGGCAGATAAAGCGTGTAACTCCAATCTGGCAAAGGATTAACGTTGATTCCGGCCGCTTTGCCAATCCACACTTCGGATAGATCTGGCAGCGGCCCGTCCAAAGCGATGGAGCCACTAAGTTTACACCCTAAATTGGTAAACCCGATGGTTCGGACGTCGTCGATATACCATCCCTGGCCCTGAACAGAAGCGTCTGAAGCAAAGGTCCAGCGGAAGCGGACATTGCCGTTGGCGTATGGGTTTAAGTCGCATCTGACGGGACTCCAGGCTGAGCTGCCTGAAAATCCCGGACCGTTGAGGGCGGCAACATTGGCAGTGGGATATCCGCCTATGGGAGTCAGCAGAGTCCAGGTTCCCCCCGCGTAGATTTCCAGCTGGCCTCCGTCGTAACCGCTTTGAGTGTCATAACATTGCCAGTATTCCAGATAGTTGTGGGGGCCTATATATATGGAAGGGGAGCTGAGTTTCCAGGTCACGTCGTTGGGATATTGCTGGTTGAGCGCGGTACCCCAGACTTTGCTGCCGGAATGGGCCCCGGCAGTCTGATCGGTGCCCCATTGCCAAGCGGAACTGCTCGGAATGGACACATAGCTGCCGAAACTGCTCTCAAAATCGTCATACAATCCGCTGCTGCCAATTCTGGCCTGGATTTGGGAGGTCAAACCCGTCATCAGATCGCAACCATAACTGAGATTTACGTTTACGTTTGTGCCCATGACCGCGGAGGAGGAAAGTGTGAAGCGAAAAGAGGCTTGAGCGGTAGTCCCTGGCGGAACGCTGGCGATTTGCATGTGGGTGTCCTGCAGGCTGATGAGCGGATTGGAGCAGGCCAGCGTCGCGACGAAGTTTCTGGCCTCGATGAAACTGGTGTTTTTGAAGTTGATCACAAACGCAGCGCTGTCTCCAGGCTCCAGGATGCCGTTTCCATCGCCTTCGGCGTCGTTGATCATATATCCGCCAAACTCCACAGCTGGACGCCTGACAGTCAATGACAATGGAAATGATTGGCTGGACCCTCCATAGTTGATTTCACAACTGAAGCTCAAAACAGCGCCATTGGGACAGGAATCTGAAACGCTCACCACAAAAGGGCTCAGGTTGACGGCAGCTCCTGATCCCGCAATATCGGGATAAGCACTTTGCGAGGCTGTCACACTGGCATAAGGGGATTGGCAGCTTAGAGAAGCGGTGATCGAGTTGGCAGTCCCCAAGCCCAGGTTTCTGAGCGTCAGGCCGATCTCGAGATCTTCGCCTGGCTCCGGGATCAGATTGTTGCCGTCAAGCATGTTCATCTCATCCACCACCAGAAGAGCAGTTTGATGGTGTACGGGAACGGTGGTGATCAGCAGTGCTTTCTCGTTGGCCAGGGGTGCCGCGGCTTGCGGATAGGTGTTGTTGAAAGTATATTCCAGGCCCCGGGTGTTGGTGTGGTCTTTGATCCCGACGGTGCAGAAATTGCCGTGCAGGGGTGTGTCATTGTATCCGCTGGTACCTCCCGCGTCAACGTTGTTAAAGGTTTTGTACTGAAGCTTAATGATCCCATCGCCAAGGCCGCTGTGATGGTAAACGGGATCATAAAAGATGACCTGAAAAGTGGCGTCGGAGCTGTCGTCATAACCGTTTTTGAGGTGGTTGTACTGAATGATAAAACGATGTCCGGTCTCATCGAAGTATTGGAACAGGTCAGCGCTCGAAGGCAGGCTGAGGTCATCCCAAAAAGCCGCGATCATGGGGCTGGGACCTTGCCCACCTGGAAGGCGAGCATTGCGAAATTCTCCGTTGTTGGTGCTGCCGAGAGCTATGAATCCGTTCACGCAGACTGTGATCCGGTCATATTCGATGCCATAATAGCGGAAGGCGAAAGGCAGCATCAGCTCTTTTAGGACTCGCGAGGCCAGGATATCACCTTCTGGGGTGCCAGCTCCTGTGTCGGCCAAATCCGGTATGAGGGTACCGTTGCCTCCCAGGCTGGGAACGATTTCCACCCAGTCATAGACAGGGCAGTCGGGATAGTCGGTGTCGGTTTCGTCATAGATCAGATAGCCATATTCGTCCGGCCCCAGAGGAGTGGTTTGTGAGACGGTGCCGACGCTGAGGTTGAAAAGGCAAGTCTGCTCAAAGCCAGCTGAGTTGTAAAAACGGACCCACATCGGCAGTTGCATCCCTGCCACCAAATCACTGCTTGCCTTCACCTGAAAACCGTCCACCGAGACCGTTTGCGATTGCCCCGTCACAGTTCCAAAATATGCTATTGAATCCGATACCGCCAGCAGGCTATTGAGAGAATGCAGTTCCCCAAAGAGGTCCGGAGCGGGATAATCCGCTGTGTTGCTCAGCTCCAGATTCAGTGAACACTCCTCTCCTGGATCGAGGACCCCATTGCCTGGTTCGTTCACAGTCCAGCCGCTGATACTCAGCCGCGAGTTGCTGGCCCGCAGGTAGAATACCGATTGATACACATTCGCCTCGTCGTCCGTGACGTTGACGAGGCAGCGAACCGTCTCCAGGGGCGAAATTGATGAATTGATGGAAAGGATGAAGGGCTGAGATCCATAACCTGTCATTCCCGGACCCAGAACAGGATATGTTGCCGTCCCCTGAGTTGTTTGGATGCCGGGATGGTCTATGCTGAGGGCGGCACTCAGACTGCTCAGTTCAGACGCGGTTGTATTCTTGATCTGCACGTTCAGGGCTATGGTCTCAGAGGCATTGGCGGTCCCGTCCGCGTTTCCGGAAGAGCCCTGACTGCCGTCGTCGATCACCTGGTGGGCAACATAGACCAAAGATCCGGTGCTATCGACGCTGAGAGTTTGCTGACAGGGCTTAAAGTTGTGTTTCGCGGCTGTGATCAGCAATTCAGGGCCTGGATTGGCTGGCAGTTCCAATACGGCAATGCCGTTGACCCGGGTGAAAGCTGAAGCTACCACGGCATTCTGGGAAGGGCTCCAGGCCGTCACGCTGACTCCCTCCACGGGAAGCTGCAGACTGTCTCCCACGGCTACTTCCAGGATGCTCAATCCCTCTGGCAGCGAGGACTGGACCCCGATGTTGAGCTCTCCTGCCACGCCCACCCAGGTCTCCAGAGTGGGATCTCCCATCAGATTGCACCAATGGGCCAGTGATCTGACGAAAGCTGGCTGGGTGGCCCCATAAATCTCATGCAGATAAATCCTCCCATTGAGCAGCGCCTCCCCCATAGTGCGCATGCCGTGGCAGAATACGCCACTCATGATCCCGGAGATAAGGGCATTGTTAAAAGATGTATGAGTCCCGGGGGAGGACATCCCGATGCAAGTTACCGCCCCGGCGGGGACAGATTCCGTTCCCATCCTGATGAACTGCTCCGATAAGGAAGTTCCCGCGAAACTGCCCGTCTCGCAGGTCAGGATCACCGCGTGGGGAAGCTTGAAACCATTAACAACTGAAGTGGAAGGGGACCAGCCGCTTACTCCTGCGTAGCCTCTGTAGGCAAAAAATCCCGCTCCCTGATTGAGACCGCTGTTGATGGTGCTCACGAAGCCACTTGTGTAGTTTTCCACAAAGCTGTAATCCGGATTGGCCATCTGGGCTATCTCACGGATGTAACGAGCAGTGTAAACACAGGATTTACCAGACCAGGTGGGATCTCCGATCAACAGCATCCGATTCATCCAGTCTGAAACGGGAGGGTTTATATTGACGGTCTTTTCATAGGTATATACTTTGTTATATAGGGTCAGCAACTGGGAGACGTCTTCCGCGGACAATCTACCTATGAAGGCGTCACCCAGCATGTCGTTGCCGCTCAGATAGGTGTAAGGATAATCGCCTTCGGCGTTGTGTTCTGACTCCGTTTCAAAAAAAGTGGGCACCGCGCAGCTGCCTGCCACATCCCCGATCAGGATAATGAAATCGGGACGCGTCCCCGGATCGTCATACTGGGCTTGGATATAGCTCTTGATGGCCGAATTGGTGGTGCCGGCCACCTGTGTGCTGGCTACGCTCACAATAAAGCCCTTCTGACGCTTCCAGGTTACGAACTCGTCCAGCTTGGAGATGAAGACCGGATCGGTGTTGTGGCCGTGAATGATCAGCACGCGAGCGTTCTGAGGTCCGGACTCCAGATCGCGATAAGCGCTGAAGTTCTGGATTCTGGCCTCATAGAGATTCTTGAAGGCATAGCTGTAACCGGTGTAGGGTATGGAGCCCGAATCCCCTTTTGGATAGCTTAGGTCGATGTTGATCCTGATGTGACCGTAACGGGTGAGGGTGTTTGTAGAGGGCTCCCAGGAAAATGGGCAGGTTTGCAGGGGTAGCACTCTGAAATCTCTCAGATACACCGCTTCACCTGCTATAACCTGTCTGGAGGGATAAGGGGTAGATTCATAATAGTCTGGAGATAGCATGGGGGAACCGGATGCATCCCGCACCGGAAGGGGTTTTACATCCTCAAATATCTGGGGTTCAGATAGTTCATAGCTGATACTATAAACTGAGTTTGGCGGGATTGCTACCATGCTCCCAAATTGTGGAAGATCAGGTCTTCCCTCTTGCGCGGATGATTCGGCCCCCTGCAGACTCACGCTGTCATAGCGCTCGCCGTTCACGGTTACGCTCTCCAGCCGGGCCTGGGGACAAATGAATTCCATGACTATACTTTCGGGACCGCATTCCGCGATCCTGACAAGACTGGCCTCGTCAGATAGCGAGGCCCCCAAGCCTCCTAATGTGAATAGCATCAACATGCTAACAATAATCCTGTCACCTTTCATCTGCTGTACCTCTTGATAAAATCTCAGGTCCATTCTCCTGATCAAATACCCGGGTTGGGGTCACATCTTGGTTCACGGTCTTGATGAGCATCCGGAGTTTGATTGAGTCCTAGCCTGACCAATACTCACCATTCCTGTCAAGCGCACATAAATGAAACCAAGACCTTGTGTCAAGCAAAATCTTCAGCTCTGGCGATACTTACAATAAAGTATTCAAATTAAATAGGATCATTTACATAACTCCTTGCTGAGAGTTAATTCAACTAGTCCGGCACTTTTTTCAACTCCTTCCCTGCAGACTTAGAATCAAGCCGCATCAAGGTTTTCGGCCACAGCCAGTAAGCTGTTGCTCAGATTCACCAGAAAAAAATCAAAAAAAGGTCATTTTGTTCTTGACAAGTATCACCTCCTGTCATAAAAGCACCACAGGATGTCACAAAAAGTCAGAAAATGTCAAACCGGGAGTACAGGAATGCCAGTTAAAATTATGCTAATTAACAATATATACAGGTCCAGCACTAAAGCTTAGGAAAAGGTCGTCAGCATGTCCGGACAATTTATCGGTTACTTCGAAAACGCTGTTCACAAGCAGCGGGTGATCATTCCGGCCGCATTCAAGAAGAAATTCTCAGAAGAAGCGCGGCGTACGGTGGTCGTCACCCTCGGCCCCCTGAACACGATTGCCATCTTTCCCCTGGATTGTTGGAACAGCTTTCTGGACAAGCTGGCCGGCGGCGACGATGACGACCAGGAACTCCGCACCCAGCTCATCGACTTCGCGGTAACGGAGCAGGAGCTCGAAGGTCCTGGCCGCATCCGCATTCCAGAGCAACTGCTGGCAGAGGCCAATATCGGGGACAGCGTCATCATAAAAGGCGAGCTGCACTATATATCTCTGTGGGACCCCGCGGAATTTCACGCCCACCGTCGGGCCAAAAAAGACGCCCACCGCCAAAAATTCACCACCAGGCATTATCAGAAATCATGAGCGTCTATCACACTCCCGTCATGGCCGCGGAATGCGTGGAGTTTCTCCAGCTCCAGCCGGGCGGAGTGTATATAGACGCCACTTTGGGCGCGGGAGGACACGCTCTGGCCATTTTGAAGGCAGTCTCTGGCACCAGGCTGTTTGGCTTTGACCGGGATGACGAGGCCATCGCGGCCGCGCGGCAAAACATTGCGGCTTACGCGCTCGCCGCCTCTGACAAGCGGGAGGCGGACTTCCGGGATAGGATAGAGTATATTCACGCGCCGTTTTCCAGCTTGCGCGCCCAATTGGCCCTCCGTAAAGTGAGTGGCATCGATGGCATCCTTTTTGATCTGGGAGTATCGTCTCATCAGATCGACTCCGCCAGCCGCGGTTTCAGTTTTGACAAAGACGCCAGCCTGGACATGCGGATGGACGCCCGTCAAGCTCTCACCGCCGCCAAAATCGTGAACGGCAGCACCGTGAAGGAACTGGCCACCATCTTCAAGCTCTATGGAGAGGAACAACAGGCCGGCAGAATCGCCAGGGCGATTGACCAGGCCAGGTCCTCCCAGCCGCTGGCCCGCACTTCCCAACTGGCTAGAGTGATTGAAAGCGTGGCAGGTACTGGAACCAGAGATTCACTCAAGACCAAGATGCGGGTGTTTCAAGCCCTGCGGATCGCGGTAAACAGCGAACTGAGGGAGCTGGAAACCGCTCTCAAAGACGCGATCATGCTGCTGAAGCCCGGGGCCCGGGTGGTGGTGCTGAGTTATCACTCCCTGGAAGACAGAATTGTAAAGACTTTATTTAGAGAAGCCGCCAAGGGCTGTTTGTGCCCTCCCCGGCAGATAGTGTGCAGTTGCGGTCTCAAGCCGCGCCTGAAGGTCCTCACGGGGCGCCCGCTGAGCGCTTCGGAGGCTGAGATTTTTGCCAATCCGCGCGCGCGCAGCGCTAAACTAAGGGCCGCGGAAAAAGTGAACAGGGAACAGTGAAGAGGGAACAAGCTCACCAGCTCGCGGAGATCTCTCCAGCACGTAGTGCTCTCGCGCTTCACGCTTCACTCGTAACGCGTAACGATAACAAGGGGGAACAATCATGAGAGGAAGACTGATCATCTTTCTATTGGTGGCTGCTACAGCCGTATTCTTCAACTTTTGGAATGCCAGAAAAGTGCTCAACTACACCCGCTCCATGGACCATATCGAGAAGACTGTGGCCGCCGTGAAAAATATCAATACCGAGCTCGAAATCGAGTATGACGACCTCTGCAGCGGCCAAAACATCTCCAGCCTGGTGAGCGTGGAGCTCAGCAATTTTATCCCGGAACAACAGCAAGGCCGGATCATCTATGTGCACGAGCCCAGATCTGCCGAAACCAGGGATTCCTATTGCATTGTTGATCTGATCGCCACCAAAGCCCAGGCCAAAGATATCCAGATTATTCCGGATTGACCGATGCCCTCTCGCTATAAGTTTCTGGTGCTGGTCTTTGCCCTGGTGGCCACCCTCTGGTGCGTATATCTCTTTGGTCTGCAAGTGCTGAATCCCTTCGATTTTTCCGCCCGCATCACAGGCCGCTACATCCCCAAAAAAGAGATCCTGATCCCCAACCGCGGACCAATCTACGACGCTAACGGCAGCCTCTTGGTGAGCAGCGTGCGCTATTATCAGGTGGATATCGACCGCGCCGCCGTGGACCGCTGGGCTCGCTATGGCCAGTTCAGCCTGGATGAGGGGTTTGCCAGAATCGCCAAAGCCATCGCGGAGCAGAGCTTCATGAAAGCCGGGGATGTGATGAAACGCCTCAAACTGGGATCCAGGCTCACATCCATCCAGATCAGCAACAAATTCCGCTCCAGCGAGCTGGACGGCATCATCAAAACATTCGACACTCAAGGACTGCCCGGCCTCTCTCACAGCTTTGCCTCCATGAAACGGATTTATTCCAAAGACATCGTCGCGGCCAGGCTGATGGGCTCCGTCACGGCTGAATCAGACGGCTTTGATCCCCTCACTCTGAGCAAATCCCTCTATAAACTGGCCGGCATCTGCGGGGTGGAAGCCTCCCACGATCATCTGCTGGCCGGTGAATATGGCTGGCGCGAATATGTGGAGGACGCCAACCACCAGCGCGTCCCCTATCCCAATCTGCATGAAAAACGGCCCGTCAACGGGCTGGGAATCCGCCTCACGATCGATTCCAACGTCCAGGAAGTGGTGGAAAACGCCCTTCGGGAAGGCTTGGAAAAATACAGCGCTCAAAATGCCGGCGCCGTGGTGATGGACCCCAAAACCGGCAAAATCCTGGCTATGGCAGGCGTCTCAATCGACGACAGAGCTGTGGACCCCAACCTGGTGAGAGTGAGGGCAAACATACCCTCCACCTTTATGTATGAGCCCGGCTCCACCATGAAACCCCTCACCATGCTGGCGGCCTTGGATTACAAGCTGGTGCGCCCCGATGAACGCATCCCCTGCGGAGTATATCAGGTGGGCAGACGCACCATCAGCGATACCCATTTCTATGGGCCCCTGCAGCCCATCGACATCATCAGCAAATCCAGCAACGTGGGCGTGGCCAGGATCGCCGAACGCATCGGGCCATCCAGGCTCTATGAAAAATTCATCTCCTACGGCTTTGGCCAGAAGACTCCCCTCAACCTCTATGGCGAGACCAGCGGTCAATTTGCCAAACTGGCGAACTGGGACGGATATACCCTGCACTCCATCTCATTTGGCCAGGGGCTTTCCGTCACAGCCCTGCAACAAGCCATCGCCCTCAGCGCCATCGCCAACGGCGGAAAAATGATGAAACCCATGCTGGTGGACGCTTATCTGGACGAACGCGGCCGAGTGCTGGAGCAATTTGAGCCTGCCGTGCTGCGCCAGGTATCCAGCCAGGCCTCTGCCGACACCATGCTTACCTATCTGCAAGCCGTGGTGGATAGAGGCACCGGCCGTCACATTAAAATGGACTATATTTCCCTGGGCGGGAAAACCGGCACGGCCCAGAAAAACGTGGAAGGCACCCGGGGATATTCCAGCGGCAAATATACTTCCGTGTTCACAGGCGTCTTCCCTATCGAAGATCCCCGCATGGTGATCGTGGTGTTTTATGATGAACCCGCTCCCGGATTTCACTATGGCAGCACCAGCGCGGCTCCTACCTTCCGCAAGATCGTGGAAGACATCCTCTTTATGCCCAATTGCGACATCCTGGCCTTCAACGAAAGGCTGATGCAGGCATCACTTACGATGCCAGACCTCAAGGGCAAGCATCTCCGCGAAGCAGAGGCGATCCTCAATCGTTATGGCTTCCTCTATAAGATAGAAGGGGCCGATTCCTCAGCGGTGGTGGTGGACCAATTCCCCAAAGCCAATGTGGCGGTGGAACGCGGCCACCCTATCACCATAAAAGTGGGAAAAAGTGCCAGTACCCCAGGTACGGCGGTCCCAGTGGGCCAAATGCCAGACCTGAAGGGTATGACGCTGCGGAAGGCTTTGCTCACCGCTTCGGCGCATAGGGTCAGGCTCAATATCCGCGGATCCGGGATTGTGCAGTCTCAGAGCGTGCTGCCTGGGTCAAAGCTATACCCAGGGGCCACTTGCATCGTGGAGGCCTCGCTGTGAGGCTGGCGGAAATCCTTTCTCTCTTTCAAGCCCACTGCTTGAGGCCCCAGGCCAGCCTTTCCGGGGATTCCGATCCGGCCAATCACCTGGATCTCGATTTCAACGGAACCCCCCACACGGATAACCGCCTCCTGAACAGCGGGGATATCTTTATCTGTATCAAAGGATTCAGCACCGATGGGCATCAGTTTATCCCCGATGCCATCGCCCGAGGGGCCAGCCTTATCGTCTGCGAACAGGAATGCCAGCCCGGGCTGCCGTCCATCCGGGTCACCGATACCCGCAAAGCCGCCGCCCTGCTGGCAAGGCTCTATTTCAATTGCCCCAGTTCCTCCTTCCGCCTCGTCGGCGTAACCGGCACGAATGGCAAGACATCCACCTCCCTGATCATCTTTGAGGCCTTGAGACGGCTGGGCTATAAAGCCGGCTGGATCGGAACCCTGGGCTATATGATCAACGACGGGCACTTTCCGACAGGTCACACTACACCGGATATTATGGAACTGAACCGCATCTTTGCCTCTATGCGGGATGCGGAAGTAAGCTACGTGATCATGGAAGTTTCATCCCACGCCATCGCCCTGGACAGGATCTATGGCATCGATTTCGACCTTTGTCTGTTCACCAATCTCAGCCGTGATCACCTGGATTTTCACGGCAGTATGGAAGAGTATGGCAGGGTGAAAGCCAGCTTCTTTGAGGCTGTAAGAGGCGGTAAATCTGTGGCCGTGATCAACATCGAAGACGCTTTCGGGGCCCAGCTTGCGGAAAGCCTGAAAGGCGGACTGGGAGCTGTCTTCACGGTGGGAGCCGGAGCAGCCGCTTACCAGATTCAAGACCTGGTGTGTGACCGCCATGGGACCCTTTGCAAGCTGCAGACCAGGGCCGAGAGGCTTGAGATCAGTTCGGCCCTGATAGGTGATTTCAATGCCAGGAATCTGGCCCTGGCAGCCGCGGCGCTTCATCTGCTGAGCTTCGACTCCCGCGATATCAGCTCTGCCCTGGCAACGGTGAACGCCGTTCCGGG
>Ga0209311_1000201_pt1 | contig 63374 bp, 34 predicted proteins | sample AD_UKC045_MetaG_FD_184417 | JGI IMG/M metagenome (GOLD analysis project Ga0209311, IMG submission 184417) | Active sludge microbial communities of municipal wastewater-treating anaerobic digesters from USA - AD_UKC045_MetaG (SPAdes) (version 2) | ecosystem: Engineered > Bioreactor > Anaerobic >...
CGGGCAGTTCGCTGGCAGCGCTGATCAGTGCCGGTTGTTGGTGTTTGGTGTTTTTTCTGAACATGCTCTGATTGTATTAAACTTTCCTGCTTTTGGGTAGGTTTCTTACCTTTTTGCAGTGGAGTCAAAAAGGTAAAGGAAACCGTGTTATTGGTGGGGCCGTTAACAAATCGCTTACGTGTCGATCATTAATCCTTTACCTGAATGTGAGACAATGGATTGTGTGGAATGGCATTTTATCCTTATCAGGAGGTGATCCAATGATCAACATGAGCGAAAGAATTCTGCTGTTGGCAATTGATGAAGGGCGTGGAAAAATTGTTTCTTCGGTCGATGATTCTTTACTCTATGCGCTTGCTGGGGGCATCCTCACAGAATTATTGCTTGAGGGTTTCATTACGATAGATAAGGACACCCGAATCAATCTTGTTGGAAATCCAGTTGTTGACGAAGAGATTATCAATGAAGCCCTGAAGATGATCCATGACTCGAAAAAATCTCATAAAGTTTCCTATTGGATCAATACTCTGGCGACAAAGAATACTTTTGATGGAATTCTTAAACGACTAACCACCCAGGAAATTATTCGTGAGAAAGGTAAACGTTATGTTTGGATGACCCCCTCGCCGGTTTTTCCAAACCCAAAGGGTTCTGCCAAATATTGGACCAAGTTTCAATTGAGAGAGATGGTTCTGGCGGGCGGTGCGATTGATCCGGCCGCGCTTGCGCTGCTTACACTCATCAAACACACCAAAATTGGCAATCTGGTTTTTACCCGAGATGAATATCTCATGGCCATCACTCAAATTGATCTTTTGGTTAAAAGCGGCATCTTCACACCTGTCATGATAAGCGCCATCGAAAAGGTGGAAATGGCACTCCTGGAATTATGGATTTGATGGAGTTTATCAAAAATGTAGCAACCTTTAGTTTCCGGCAAGTTAAATTGTTCCTTCGGCTGTCCCCGCACACCATAAATGGTGAAAATTATGGGGAAACGGCAAAGATAAATGGTGGTGGCAGGTGAAGGAAAAGGAAAGCCGCGCCAAAGAGAAGCGGCTTTTTGTATGTAAAGGAAGGGCAAATCGGGTATGCTAAAGAAATCATAACAGCAAGGGAAAAGAATATCGTCCGAGGACACAGCTTGGCGGTTAACTCGGACCAGACAAGCCATATGGTCAGTGTATTTGCCTTTGGGTTGGGAGTCAAGAGTTGCGCATAGGTTTGATCGGTATCTGAAATTTTGCTTGGCTTCCGGTTTAGGCTCATTTTCGATGATAGATTGGGTTTAATCATGCCCCAACCTTTTTCAAAGTGAATGTGTATCGTATCATGAGCGCTCACAAAACTAACGGAGAATCTCAAACTCATGAATGATCTGCACACGCTGGAAGATGCTGCCGTCATTCGCCGCATGAAAAGCGGCGATATGGGCGGGCTGGAAAATCTGGTGGAACGCTACCAGGTCAGGGCCGTCAGGGCAGCCTACTTTATCACCTATGACGAAGCACTGGCGCAGGATATCGCGCAGGATGTGTTTCTGCGCCTCTACCACAGCGTCCAACGTTTCGATGAGGCGCGCCCTTTTGGCCCTTACCTGATGCAAAGCGTGGTGAACGCATCGCTGAACAGCATGCGCCACAGCAAAAAAAAACGTCTCGCTGGAGGGCAGCCCTGAGGCCTTTGAACGCCTGCTTTCACGGGCGGCATCCACGGAATCGCAGGTGGAGTTTAACCAGCAGAAGAAAGAGATTCTCAAAGCCTTATCTCAACTATCACCCAGACAGCGGGCTGTCATTGTGCAGCGCTATTATCTGGAAATGAGCGAACAGGAAATGGCCAGCAAGCTGGAAGTGGCTCCCGGCACGATTAAATGACTGTTAAATGTGGCCCACGGCCGGCTGAAGCAGCTGCTTGCGCCAGAAAGGAGCAAACCATGAAACCCAAACCTTATCGTGAGGTGCTGGATGGGGCCGCCCGGGAGGCCGTTCCGGATGATTTGCGCCTGTTCCCTGCCATTGCCGCCCGCATTGAAAAAGGAAAAAAGACAATGAATCCGCGTTTACGCTTTGCTATGACGACCCTGCTTGTTCTTGCCGTTCTGGCTGCCGGCTTTCTGGCGGCGCCAGGTGTGGCCAGCGCCATGGGACGGCTGCTTGGTTATCTTCCCGGCATTGGGCTGGTGGACCAGAGTGGCACCATCAGGGTGCTGGAAAATCCTGTTCAATTGGAAAAGAACGGCATTCACATCATGGTTGAAAAAGGATCCGTCGACTCTGAACGGACGGTGCTGCTGTATACCCTTGAAGGGATCCACCAGGACTCTTCCGGACGCTGGATGGTGGTGACATCAATATAGGTGATTTCAGCCGTGCCAATATCCGAGGTGAAGGAGCTCTGGAACTGCACCGTGGCCACCTTGCCTTTCAGCATGCCGTTGATGGGCACATCGAGGAAATCGATTTTTTTTTTTGCCGTTCCGGGCGACCGCAGAGTGGCGGCCATAGATGTTTTTCCAGTCTTGATACAGGTCCAGGCTGAAACTGGCTGCGGCATTTTCCCGGTGACCATCCAGCGAGAAAGTGGCCTTGTACATGGCCATATCCATGCGGACGGTGTAAATTTTTTGGTTCCGGGGTCAGGTTGCATCTGGAAATGGGCTGATCGGCGGGCACTGTACGCCCATATCGGGTTTCCATGTGGCAGAAATCAGCATCAGACCCATATCCCGCGTCAGGGCGGCGGCGGAACCGGTGGGGCCATCTGCCTGGTAGGTTGGCTGGGCCGTCCAGCCGAGGCACACCAAATTGAACAGGGCCGCCACCACATCCTGCGGGCTGGCAAACCGAGTGCCATTGCCCGCCGCCTGAAGGCGGCAGCCCTGCCCAGCCTCGCCGGCGACGGTATCGAGGAAAGGCACTCTGCTTTGCAGGGACACATCCACGCCCAAAGCCTGGGCCGCGATGGTCTGCAAGTCTTTGCCCAGCGTTTCAGGAAGCAGGTCATACACCTTGTGCCCTTTGGCTCAGAGCTGACCGGGCGGCTTCCGGACGGCAGCTGGCATTTTTACCACCGTTTCATGCAGGCTCTGCTGCAGCATGAGGACGCCTATGCGGCCAACCTTGAAAAGCATTTCATTCGCCATCTGCCCCCCTGGTAAACGGGCGGCAATATAAATTTCAGGTCTCCGCTTTTGGGGCAACCCATGATATAAATCAAATTGACGTGCGAGTCTCAAGGTCTGGAAAGGCACGGCAATTTGCTGTCAATTTGAATCTCTAAGGGAAGCAAGGAGCGGTTATGAAACTGAAACAGGTGGACACCATTTTACTGGTGCAAAGCATGGAGGTATCGCGGCAATTCTACACAGGCTTGTTGGGATTGGAAATTTTGCATGACTGGCAGACCATGCTGGTCTTTAAAGAACGCCTGTCGATTTTGCAAGCCAGCGAACTGCAGCCGCAGAACGAAATTCAGGGTTTTATCCAATCCGGAACAGAGGCGCGCAGTAATGTGGTGATCTACCTGCAGAGCGATGATCTGGAAACCTGCTGCCAGCAGTTGACTGCGGCCGGGGTGCGCTTTCTGCACGGCATCATCACCCTGCCGTGGGAACGGATTTTTCGCATTTACGACCCGGACGGTTATCTTATTGAAATCGGCGAACCACATTAAAGAAAATGGTGTCAGCTTGAAGTGGGCTTTTTGCTTTTTGGGGCGGCAGCTTTTTCGCGGTTTTGCGTGGTTCTGAAAGCCACAATTTCCGCGATCAAATCGTAAGGTATGGGCTGGTTGAGCGGGAATTGAATGGCGCCTTTGGACTGCTGGTAGGGGGCCAGTTTTCCAACAAAGGCTTCAATGCCTGCAGGTGCCGGATAGAAGCCAATATGGTGCTTGAAGGCGCCAAAGTGCACCAGGTTGCCGTTAAGGACGAAGGTGGGGAGACGGTATTTCATCGCTTCACTGGCATCCGGCGCAATCTCGCGGATAATGGCGCGAATTTTCTGAAGGATGGCGCGAATTTCCTCCGGGTATCTGGCAATGTAATCATCAATGGCTTGTGGGTTTTCAGGATCGGGGTCCATATGAGTTATCCTCAATAAAAGCTTGATAAGCGCAGGAAGGGCTGAAAAAAGACATGCTCAAAGCCATCATGAGTATTGTATCTTAAGGGTCGCCGAAGCTACCCTTTTTTCTTCCAAAATTGAATATATCATCAACCGGATAGAAACGGCCAGCTTTTCATGTCAGACCTGAAACGGGTTGAAGCAGCAAACAAGCGGCGGCCGCACGCAGCCAATAAAAAAACAGGGCGCAGATGATCATCTGCGCCCTGAATGGGTGAGAGAGGGTCACTCTTCCGTCACTGAAATGAGCACGGCCTGGACGGCCACGCGCCATTTGTAGGCATCGGCAGCTTTGTCATAGCCCTTGCAGGTGATGAGGGTGATCCAGGGCAGGTCTTTATGCTGCAGCGGGGTTGAATCATCCGGCCCGACGGTGTAGGTCTGGCGCACCTGGTACACGTACATCTGGCCGTAGGCGCGAATGATGATCCAGTCGCCCCATTTGAGCTGGTCGAGCTGGTAGAAGGGACCCGGCAGACCGAGACGATCATAGACATGCGCGGTCAGGACGGAATTGCCAGCCCAGGTGGGGAAGGCGGTGCCTTGCAGGTAACCGGCCTCGCGGTTTAGCCACGAGAGATCCCAGGCGCCATCCACCAGCGGCACACCCACGATGGGCATGGACACGCCCAGGCGCGGGATTTCAAGCACCAGGTCGCTGTATTGGACCAGGGGGTTGCCGGGCGGCAAGACGGCCGGCAGGCGGAAGCCGGGGGCAAAGCCTGTGGCAGGCAGTTTGGGCTCTGATGTGATGGTGAGGACGGCCTGACTGCTGGAGCCGTAATTGTTGATGGTGGACGAAGGCTGGTAGAAGCGTTCGGTGGAGAGCTGGTTGTGAGGCGACTGCGGGGCGGTTTCGTTGCCGGGCAGGCTGCTCCATGAGAGATCCACGCGGTTGGTCACCAGCGCGCCAGGGCTGACATTTCCAATTGTGGCTGTGAACTGAATGATTGTGGCTGAGGCCGGCTGCATGGGGTACACATCCCAGCGCACCCGCAGGGTGGGGGCGCCCGAATCCAGAATGACGGTGGGGGTCACCCCACTGACAAACTGGAGGGTGTTGGAGACGTATACCAGGCCGGCGGGCAGGGTGTCCACCCATTCCACATCGTAAGCATCCGCATTGCCCTGCGCGGCGGGCGAAACCACCACGGTATAGACCACGGCATTCCCCTGGAAGCCTTCAGAGACATCAGCGGTTTTGCTGACGGTCATGGCAGGTTCAATGATGATCAACGCGGGTGCGCTGCTGACCTGCGATCCGCCGGTCCAGTTCCAGGTTGCTGCGTTATCCAGGGTTGTGCCGCGCACGTTGGCGGCGCTGTTCAGCACAACCGCTTCGTAGGTGACCGTCAGAAGCTGGAATTCAGACGAGGCATTGGTCAGGCTGCCAAAGTTGAAAGTCACCCGGCGGCCGCGGTTGGCAGGATCGGAGGTCGGATCGGGGTTGGGTTCGCTGGTCACCTGCGGCGTGGCGCAGATGGTGCCGAGAGAGCCCAGGCTGGAAGTGAGGCTGGCCCCAGTGATGCTGGTGCAATTCATGAAGGCCAGGCCAGGGCCCAGTACATCAGTCAGGGTGAGGTTCTGGACGGTGCCCGTGCCCACATTGAGCGTGACCGTGTAGGTGACCATTTCGCCCACCAGCACGTTGGGCAGAATGGAACCCGCATGCGAGGTTCCACTGATGACCTTGCTCGACTCGCCGATCAGGTCGGTATCGGTCGCGCCGGCGGTGATGGTCTGGCTGGCGTTGGAGCCGTCATCATGGACGATGGCGATGTTGACCACGCTTGTTTCCGTGGCCAGCGGTGAAACCTGGGCGTGAACTGTCCGCTGGATGGGCGCGCCCTGCGCCGGCAGGTTGAAGAGCGGCCAGGTGATGGTATGGGTGAGGCTGGCATAGGTCCCGCCGTCGCTGGCTGAGATGAAGATCAATTCAGCCGGCAGGTTGTCGGTCAGGAGCACATTGGCGGCTTCCTGGGTTCCGGTGTTGGTGACCGTGATGGTATAGGTGACTTCAGCGCCTGGGGCAACCTGGGTCACGCCGTCATCCTTGGTGATGACCAGAACAGGTTCAGCGATCACCGGAATGGTTTCGGTGGCTGTGGAGGTGGAGGGCGTGCCGCCGGACTCATTGCTGCCGTCGTCCGTCACAAAGGTGACGTTGGCCAGGACAGACAGGCCCGAGGGAGCCGGGGAGGGCAGTTGAATAACCACGGTGCGGGTGATCGTTTGAGAGGCCGGCAGGTCAAAGAGGGGCCAATCCACGCGGTGGGGCAGGGTGCTGTAGACGCCCATGTCACTGGCGCTGATAAAGGTTGTCAGAGTCGGCAGGGTGTCATTCAGCGCCACATTCGCGGCGGTCTGGTTGCCATTATTGCTCACCGTGAGAGTGTAGGTGACCACCTGGCCAGGCAAAGCCTGGGTCAGGCCGCTGGTTTTGGTCACCAGCAGGCTGGGCGCCGCCGCAACTGGGGTGGTCTCAGCGGCCGTGTTGTTCTCCGGGGTGGGGTCAACGCCGTTGGTGCCGTCGTCAGCTATGACGATGTAGTTATAGAGGGTTGAAACGCCAGAAGGCAGCAGGCTGTCCACGGTCACGGTCAGAGTGACCGTGCCGGAAGAACCCACTGACAGCGCGCCAACCGTCAGCTCGCAAACCGAGCCCGCGGAGACGCCAGAGGGGCAGGTCCAGCCCGGATCTGATGCGGCCAGGTCGGCAGTGGTGTATGCTGGAATGGTTTCGGTCAGGGTGACGCCAGAGGCTGCCTGGTTGCCAACATTGGTGTAGAAGATGGTGTAGGTGTAGCTGTCGCCAGGCTGAACTGTCACACCGCCGTCGGTCTTGGTGATGAGCAGGTCCGGCGCCGCCAGCACGGGATCCACGGTAGGATCGGTGGAGCCGGGTTCTTCAGGGTCATCGGTGGGCAGGGTGGTGCTTTCAAATGAGACGAAGCCCTGATTAACAACTTCCGTGACGCCGATGGGGAAGGGGTTGACGATATCCACCTGGAAGAGGATGGAGGCGGTGCCGCCGCGGCCGGAGAGATAGGGGATCTGGACGGTGACGGAAGTATCGCCAGCGGTGTTGCCGACCAGAACCGTGCCGGAGGGCAGCACCTGAACGGTGCCGGTGACCAGGAGGGTGTTGGCATCGGGAACGTCCGTGAGGGTGAGATCAGCCGCATCGCGGTCGCCGGAGTTGGTGAGGATGATTTGATATTGCAGGGTTTCGCCCGGTTCAAGCTGCCCGTCGCCATCATCCACGGCGATCCATGAGGTCTTGGTGGCGGTGATGGAGTAAGAAGCAACGACGGTGACGGTTTCAGCAGTGTTGGTGCTGGTGGTGTTGTTGCCGTCCACGGCAGAAGCGAGGTTGGTGATGGTGGTGATATCGGTGGCGATGGGGTCGTCGATCACAAGGGTGAAGGAGAGGGTGGACACAGCGCCAGCCAGGAGGTCAAAGGGATCAGAAACGCAGCTCGTGCCGAGGCAGGCCCAGCCAGCTTCAACCGGGTGGGTGGTGCCGGTGGGGATGGATTCGGTGACAGTGACGGTGACGGCATCGCGATCGCCGGTATTGGAGACCTGCAGGGTGTAGGTGACGGTATCACCGGGGAAAACCGTGGCCACAGGTGAGGTTTTGATGATCTCAAGATTGGCGGCGGCCAGGAGGTTGTCGGTATCGGTGGCCGTGGCGGTGGAAGGCTGGCTGCTGTTGGCGCCGTCATCGGTGACAAAGGCCAGGTTGGTGATGGCGGTGACATCGGCAGGGATGGTGGGATCAACCAGGACGGTGACGGAGCGGGTGACGGCGGTGCTGCTGGGGAGGTTAAAAAGGGGCCAGCTGACCTGCCGGGTGGCGGTGGCAAAGCTGCCGCCGTCACTGGTGGAGACAAAGGAGGTGTGGAGCGGGATGGTGTCGGTGAGGGTCACATTGGTGGCTCCCTGGTCACCGGTATTGGTGATGGTGAGCACATAGGTCAGGGTCTGGCCGGGGGTGGCCGTGGCCACACCGTCGGTCTTGGAGAGGGTCAGCAGGGGTTCAGCGGTGACCGGGGTGGTTTCGGTGGCGGTGTTGTTGGTCAGGTTGGGGTCCACGCCGTTGGTGCCGTCATCAGCGATGAAGACCACATTGGTGATTTCGGTCACGCCAGCCGGCAGAGAGGGGTCAATCTGCACGGCAAAGCTCAGGGTGCCGGAACTGCCGACATTGAGGTTGCCGATGGTATAGACGCAGGGCTGGCCGGCCGCGCCGCCGCCGCTGCAAACCCAGCCGGCAGTGCTGCCAGCCGCATTGTAGGCGGTGTTGAGGGGCACGGTTTCGGTGACGGCCGCGCCGGTGGCATGCTGGTTGCCGATGTTGTTGTAGCTGAGGGTGTAGGTGACCACATCACCCGGAACAGCGGTTATGCCGCCGTCGGTCTTGGTGATGACCAGGTCCGGGGCCGCCAGCACGGGATCTACGGTGGGATCGGTGGAGCCAGGTTCTTCAGGATCGTCGGTGGGGAAGGGTGTGCCGTCCGAATTGACCGTGCCCTGGTTTTGCACCTGGGTTACTCCGGCGGGCAGGGGAGAGACAATGGTCACTCTGAATTTGATGGTCGCGGTTGATGCGCTCAGGCCGGCCATTGAGCCGAGATCCACGGTCACCGTGGTGTCGCCGGCGGTATTGCCGGTCAGAATGGTTCCAAATGGGCTCACAGAAACGGATCCGGTGACAAGGTTGGTGTTTGCGCCGGGCGTATCCATGAAAATGACTGAAGTGGCATCCTGGTTGCCGTGATTGGTGACGAGGATGGTATATTCCAGCACTTCACCCGGTTCAGCGAAGCCGTCGCCATCATCCACCACGAGGGTGGAGGTTTTGGGCGAAGAAAGATCCGGGGCGGCATCGGCCAGATCCACATGGTAAGTCGCATTGTTTGCGGGGTTGGCATCCGCGCCGTGCGAGCCGTCGTCGGTGACGCTGGCGGTGTTGGTGATGAAATCAATGCTGGAAGCCAGCGGATCATCCATTTGCACGGAAAGTGTGGTTGAGGTGGTGGCGCCGGCAGCCAGGTTGAAGGGGCCGTAGGTGCAGATCACTCCCGCGCAGGCCCAGCCCGCACCGCCTACAAAGGAAGTTCCCGTGGCGATGGTATCGGTGATGGTGGCGCCGTCCGCATCGCGTTCGCCCACATTCTGAATAATGAAGGTGTAGGTGGCAACCTGCCCTGGATAGAGCTGAGTGACATAATCATCTTTGGTGATGGTCAGGTCAACGGCGATGCCAGTCAGGCGATCGGTGCCGGTGGCAGCGTAATGTCTTTCGTTGGGGTCGCTGCCCGGCAGGGTGGAAGAATCAGAGACATAAGCTGAGTTGTTGAAGGTCTGACCAGTGGTGATGGTGGCGACTTTGGCAGTGAAGGCAAAGACCAGAGTCTGGGCGCTGTTAATGGAGCCGCCGCTGTAAGTGATTTCATGGCCGCTGCCGATGGTGGCTGAGCTGAAGGTGAAGCCCACCGGGGTGGTGACCTCGGTGATGTTGCTCAAATCGCCGAAGATGGACACCGGCAGGGTATCTACCACGTTGACATCGAAAGCGGTGGCGTTGCCAGTATTGGTCACCACCAGGTAGATCATGGCCACATCATTGACTGCTGCTTTGTCGTCTGTTATTGTGTCTGGAACGGTGTCGAAAGCCGTCAGGAAGCGTTTGTTGATGGTGATATTGGGCTGAACGACGGTGGCATTAACATTGCCAGAGTTATAGGTGGTGCCTGAACCCACGCGCACCTGGGCGCGGTTGGTCAGCGTGGTGCCGGTGGTGTTGCCTGCCACGTTCAACACCACAGCATTGAAGCGGATGGTGAAGGCGTTGTTGGTGCTGTTTTCGGTGCTGTCCACGGTGATGGTAGCAAAGGAGAACACCGGGTCGTCACCGTTTCCACCCGCGCAGGTCACGGTCATTGAGGGTATGGTGCCAATAAAGGTGGACGAATCCACCACGGCTGAACCAGCCACATAAGCCAGGCCGGTGGGCAGGTTATCGGTGACAGTGACGGAAGGCGAAGAAATGCCGTCGGGCAGGGTCACGGTGATGGTGTAGGTGATGACTTCGCCGATGGTCACATTTGACCCGGCGGTATGGGAGGCTGAGGTGTCGGTGAGGACTTTGGCTACTGCGGGGTTGGTGATGGTGTAGGTGGCGTTGCCGGTTTTGAGATAGCTGTGATTGGTGCCGCAGTCGGCACCGCCGGTCCGTTCACAGCCGTAGGGATTCTGGGTGGTCTGAGTGGTGGTCACGGAGCCGGGGAGGCTGGTATAGGTGACGGTGGCCACATTGACGATGGATTGGGAGGGCGCCACGGTGGAACTGACTGTGGCCTGGAAGCGCAGCACGCTGTTGGTGTTGGCCGGGAAGTCAGTCCATGAGGCGGTGAGCAGCGGGCTGGATGTATCATCCAGCGTGGCGGCCAGCCCAGATACATTCGCCAGGCTGCCGGGCACATAGGTCATGCCTGAGGGCACCGTATCGCGCCAGATCACATCCATGCCGTTGGTGACGGTGGCGGCATTGCCGTTGGTGACCGTCACGGTAATCGTGACGGTGTTGCCGCCGTCGCCGGTGGTGGGGCTGAAGGTTTTGGCGATGGTGAAGGATGGTTCCACCACGGTGAGGGTGGTGGTGGCCGGGAAGGGATAATTGGTAGCGCCGATGCGAATGAGGGCGCTGTTGACCAGGCTGCGGCCGGCATAAGCCGAGGGGCTGTTGAGCACCTGTGCTGAATAGGTGATGGTGCCGGTACGGGGTGAAGCGGTGGGGTTGACCACAGTGCCGAGGTCCACGGTCATCACGCGGCCGGCATCCTCAGGGTTGGCACCGCCAGAAGAGAAGGCAGCATTGGTGCAGCTGAAGCCCAGGGAAGATGTCAGGGCAGGATCGGCTGTTACATCTAAACATTGAACAAAAGCCATGCCAGCCGGCAAGGTATCTTGAATCACCGTGCTGGAGGCGGTACCGGGGTAAATGACAAAAGTGACGGTATAGGAGACGATTTCGCCAATGGTCACCCGTGGATCGGCTGTATGAGCCTGGTCACTGCCCAGGTACACCTTGCTGCCTTCGGGGTTGATCGCCGGGAAGGTGATGGTGCCGGTGGCATAATAATCATTGGGTGCTGTTCCAGAGCCAGTGCGCTCCTGTGAAGGATCCGGGTAGGTGGAGGGCAGGCTGGTCCAATAGGAAGTGGCGCGGTTGGTGATCGTGGTACCCAGGATCACCTGTGTGGAAAGGGTGCCTGTCACCGTCAGGGTGATGCTGCGGGCGGCGGAATAGGGAAAATCGAAGGGCGCCGTGCTGGCCACGGTCCAACCAGCCGCATCTGAGCCACTGAGGGCAAAGTTGCTGGCGTTCAGGATGCCGTCCGAATCGGTAACCGTGAGTACGGGCGAGAGGAGCATTGATTCGGATACAGCATAAGGCAGCGTGTCCGCAAAGGTGACATCATAGGCGCTGGTGGGGCTGCCGACGGCATGGCTGAGCACGATATCATAGCGAACGGTATCACCTGCCTGGGCGGTTGCCGGGGGCACAGCGGCGCCGTTAATCTGCACCGTTTTCACCGTTTGCAAGACGGGTTCCAGCACCGTGACCAGCGGCGCAGAGGCGCTGGTGAGGGAGGCACCCTGAGATTGCAGCACCACATTGTTATTCAGTGTGGTGTTCTGCTGATTGATGGCGCGGTTTTCCACCACCACCTGGTAGGTGAGGGTGATGGTTTCAGTGGCACTGTTATCCACATCGCTGTTGGTCAGGTTGGCCAAATCAAAGGTGATGGTGCGTTTATCGGCGCTGACGGTGGGGTTGGCTGGATCGTTGCAGGCTGCGGCAAACCCACCCGGAAGATCGGTGGTGACGGCAACAGAACTGGTGATGCCCAGGCAGTCCACAAAGGCCAGTCCGTTATCGAGGGTATCAATGACAACGGTATCCGTGATGGTGCCTTCGGGGATGGTCAGGGTGACCTGATAATTGATCGATTCTCCGATCACCGCCTGCAGGTTATTGTTGGTGGAATCGTTGATGCCGGTGGCGGTGATGGTTTTCTGGGCGGATGGAAGCAGGGTGGTGACATCCGCTGAATCGGTCCGAGGGGTCGGCACATGGTTGGCGCCACCTTCCACGCCGGCATAATGCGTCAGCAAACCTTCATTGGTGTAGGTGGTGTTGGGCGAGACGGGCGTGTTGAGCAGGGCATCGAAGGTGATGAGGGCGATATTGCGGCCGTTGTTCTCATCATAGGCATCCAGCGCGCCGGTATCGGTGGTGGGACCGGGGTCGGTCAACTCAATGCCGGTGGTGGCAAATAAATCGCCAGTAAACGGAATGACCGCGCCGGTGCCGTCGGTGACGCAGATGGAGTTGGTCACATAAGTGAAACCGGAGGGAAGAACATCCCGAATCTGAATATCGTAGGCACCAAAACGCCCGGTGCCCTGGTTTTCAACCACAATGGCAAAAGTCACAGCGTCTCCAGCATCCACACCGGATAAATCGCTGGTGAACAGTGTTCCGAGACCGGCTGAATTGACGATTTCGGCGCCAGAATCAAAGCGCGGGCAGGCGCCGGAAGCGCTGCCAGTCGGGTAAATGGTCACCGGGGCGGCAGGCGAAGGAGAGAGCGCTGCAGAGGGGCGGTCTGACGATATGACGCCTTTGCGAATGGTCAGCACGGGCTCGGTGAGCTGGATCTGGATAATGGACTGCACCACCTTGGAGCCGGCGTTGGTAGAGCCTTCATGGGCTTCGGCCTGGTTGGTCAGGAAAAGCTTATCAGCAAAGGGCTGGTTGTTGACAGTGACGGTGAACAGCAGATCAACCATGCGCGGCTGATCCAGGGGATCGTGAGCGTTGCCGTAATCAAAGGTTACGCTGTTTTCAGCCACATTGGTGGTCAGGGTGGGAACGATGCCCACGGCGTTATAGAAGGTATCGGTGGGGCCAAAGTGGGCGTAACCGGCATCGGGAACCGTGGCCGAGACGGTGGCAGTGAAGGTAGCCACCTCGCTGGATGCAAAAATGGGCAGGGGCAGAAAATCAATGAAATGCAGGTTTTCCACGTTGGCGGTGGGCAGGCTGTAGGTGATGCGGTAGGTGACGGTGTCACCTGGGGCCACCTGAACCGGGTTGGAAGGGAAGCTGGTGCTGCCGTTGACGGCGTAAATGGATTTGGTGATGCTGCCGCGGGCAATTTGCAGGGTATGGGCACTGCCGTCGGTTTCGCTCTGGCCGGTGGGGGTCAGGTCCTGGTAGGATAACACGCTGCCGGTCACCGATACGGTGTTGGTCATGACATCGCCCTGGTCCACATCTGCGTCGCCAGGGAGGTAGGTATCGGTAAACTGGCTTTGAATGACCGCCCTGAAGCGGATGCGGCCGGTGGTGGCGCCGTTGTTATAGGTGGTGCAATCGGGGTCTGCGCCGCCCGTGCCGCCAGCGGTCATGGTGGCGGTGACGGGTACGCAGCCGCCCACCAGCCAGCCGTTGGGCTGTCCGCGGGTGAGCAGTTCGTTGGAGACGTTGAAGATGATTTGCGTGGTACCATCGTTGGGCAGGATGGGATCAGCCGGGGTGTAATTGGGAATCACGGTCACATTGGTGGTGGCCATGGCTGCGGCCGGCAGGCTGAAGCGGTTGCCCTCAATTTCCATCACGGGGGCGTAGGAAGTGGCAATATGCAGGCCGTCCGGCAGGGTATCGGTGATGCTGACGGCATCGAAACCAAAATAATCTGAAATTTGAAAATCGAGGGTATATTCCACTTCCACGCCGCGGCGGTATTCTGTTCCGCTGACCGGCGCGCCGGTTTTTTGAATGGCGATGGAGCGGTCAGCGAGGGTGTGGTCATTGGTGGTGAGGTCGCTGGTGACGGTCGCGGGGGTATCGCGGGGATCAATGGGGGTCCAGAGGCCCGAGGCGCGGGCATCGTCAATGGAGGGCTGGTCATCGCCGCTGACGGGCGGCACAACGAAACCACCGGAAAGATCGCGGAAGGGTATGTAATATTCAAAAACCATCTCAGCGTCGTTGCTGCCGGCGCTGCCGGTGACGCTGGCAAAGCGTTGGGTGAGGGTGCTGTCGGGAGCGGTGGTGGAAGGGGTGACCAGGGGCGAGGAGGCGGGGTTGGTCGAAATGGTCGAAAGATACTGCATGTTGACCGGCAGCTTGTCAGACAGGTCAAAATTGGTGATGGTCTGGCTGGCGGCGATATCGGCAATCACCGTGTAACGGCGGGGGTAATTGGGGCCGGTGGCGGTCTCATCTTCAGGACCGGAATACACTTTGCGCAGGGTCAGGATGGTGGGAGTGATGGTTACGCTTGAATATCCTGATACCAGCGAGGGATCCGTTGTAGGGTTATCCAGGGGATCCGAACCGAACTGGTAGCCGCCGCCAATTCGCACGGTCAGAGGGCTGCCCACATCAGCCAATGGGCTGATCTGAGCGGTAAAATTAATGACGGAGGCAGGCTGGTCGGGCACGAAAGAACCAAACGGGAGCAGCACCACCACCAGGCGGTCGCCGGGCGTGCCGCACACCTGAACCGGGTTGCCTGAAACGGTTCTGGCGTAGGGATGATCCACGCAGCCGGTTCCGGCAGGGAAAACCAGGCTGACCGGGGCCGGGGAGAGGGTAAAACCAGCCAATGAGGCGCTGATATAGAAGAGGCCGTCATCGCCATCCATACCGGTTTCTGGGAAGATCACATCCATGTAAGGACCGTAACCGGGGGCATCGCCGGTATTGTCAAAAAGGACGTTAAAACTGACGGGCTCGCCAACCATGCCTTCGGCGGGCAGGTTGGTGGTCACGCCAGGCACAGCGTCGTAGTACGGTTTGAGCAAGGATGAAGAAAATGGATTCGGGCGGTCAAGGGAAAATGAAGAGGAAGCCGCGGCCGGAGCGTTGGGAAAGCCCAGGGCGCTGAGAAGGATGGAAAAAACAATCAGCACTCTTACAATAAAAGCGATAGGGCGTTTTGATGCGGTCATGGATTCTCCTCATATATGGATAAAAAAAGGTAATGGTGAATGATGGCCAGTCTTTTATCGTGAACGATCTGGATGAAACCGGCGAGGTTTTTCTCAGTTTTTCCGCTGAAAGGCAGCCACGCTTATTAATGTTCAGGGCCTGAAAACAGATGGAATTAAACTCCATTATTATATCAAAGTTAAATGGTTTGAGAAGTATAGCCGGGTTTGGATTTTCGGTTTTTTTTGAGTACGACGGTGGAACAGCCTGCCTGATATCCACCGGGGATGGTTCAATTCCAGCCTGACGGACTGACATTCATATAATCTGGGGGGCAGGGCTTAAAACAAATAATGCTATACTTGATACTATATGAGTGAAGCAGTTCGCGAATCCTGAACCGGCGCTGGCTGATGAAACCTGGCTCCGGGGTCATTTTCCCTAAATCAGGGAAAGAGGAAAAAACATGAACACTCAAAGAAAACCGCCCACATACCACGCCAGACGGGCGCGAAAAAGAATTCCACCGCCTGGCCACAGGCGCACCGGCCGTGAAATTGGAGAGCAGTTTATCAATATCCTTCAGCGGGTCAGCGATGGGTTCGTGGCTTTTGACCGGGATTTGAATTACATTTATGTCAACGCGCACGGGGGGGAACTGTTGGGGCGTAAGCCCGAAGACTTAATTGGCAAAAATTATTGGGTTGAATATCCGGAAGCCAAGGACACGCCTTTTGCAGAAGCCTATGTGCGGGCTCTGGAAACCCAGGAATTTATTCAGATGGAAAATTACTACGAACCCTTTGGCCGCTGGTTTGAAAACCGCATATACCCGTCAAAGGATGGTCTGTCCATTTTCTTTTCAGATATCACGGAACGCAAACGCATTGAGCAGGCCATGCGTGACTCGGAACGCCTGTTTTCCATCATTTTCCAGGCCAGCCCTGTGGGTATCAACATTTTCAACCCAGCCGACGGCCGCCTTGTTATGATCAACGAGGCATTCCTGACCATTATTGGCTATTCGCGGGAGGAAGCACTGGGGCATTCAGCGGCCGAACTCAGCCTGTTTGTGGAGCCTGAGGTTCGTGCGGGTTGGATGCGAAAATTGCTCCAGGGAGAAGAGGTGTATAACCAGGATGCGCAGATGCGGCGGAAATCGGGGGAAATCAGGGATGTTTTGACCTCGCTGCGGGTCATCGAAATTGGACAGAAAAAAATGATCCTGGTGCTGGCCAGTGATATCACAGAACGGAAGCGCATCGAAGCGGCTTTGCATGAATCGGAAGAACGCTATCGCGATATCATTTCAGTTGCGCCCGTGGGTATTGCAATTCATCAAAAGAATAAGATCGTTTTTGTCAACCCGGCGGGGGTGCGCCTGTTGGGAGCGGATTCGGAAGACCAGTTGATTGGCCAGGACGTTCGCACATTCATTCCTCCAGAAAGCTGGGCGTTGGTTCTGCAAAGAAACCAGGGCTTGCTGGAAGGAAAAGAGGATCTTTATCCGGTGGAAGACAGATATGTTCGCCTGGACGGCTCCATGGTGGATGTTGAGATCAGGGTGTCGCTGCTGACTTTTAATGATGAACCGGCGGTCCAGGTCATTGCGACAGATATCACAGAAAGAAAGCGGATCAAAGAGGAATTGATCCGCCTGAACGCCAGCCTGGAGGAACGGATCAAAGAGCGCACTGCCCAGCTTGAAATATCCAACAAAGAACTGGAAGCCTTTGCCTATTCCGTTTCACATGACCTGCGCACACCCTTGCGCGGCATCAACGGCTTTTCGACCATCCTGGCAGAAGATTACAGCCAATGCCTGGATGAAGAAGGCAGGCGTTTGCTTGGGTTGATTCGCAGCAGCACCATCAAGATGGACCATTTGATTACCGACATGCTGGCCTTATCGCGAGTCAGCCGCAGTTCTTTGAATTATGAAACCATTGATATGATGGATATGGCCCGCTCCATCATTGAGGAGACGGCCTCACCGGAGGTGCTTTCAAAGTTCGATTTTCAAATTCTGTCATTGCCATCCGTTTGCGCAGACGAAGCCCTTATCCGTCAGGTGTGGATCAACCTGATTGGCAATGCCATAAAGTATACCCTGCCCAAAGACCACCCCCGTGTTGAAATCAGCGGCAGCGAAGAGAATGGCGTCTGCACCTATATGGTGCGTGATAACGGCGTGGGGTTTGATCCGAGTTATAAGAGCAAGCTTTTCTCTCCCTTTCAACGGCTGCACAAGGACAGCGAATTTGAAGGCACAGGCATTGGCCTGGCAATTGTTCAGCGCATTGTTCACCGCCACAGGGGTCAGGTCTGGGCAGAAGGTGAAGTTGGCAGTGGGGCGGTGTTTTATTTTAGCCTGCCCAAAGAATCTGTCAGAGAGGCCTGCCCGGAGGAAACAGGTAAACCACCTGCCTGACAGGCAATTTGCAATCACATCTGAGATGTCAGGGTGTAAACATGAACCTCAATTTCTCTCTCCGGCCCGCAAACGTCAATATTTTAATTGTGAATGACACGCTTGCCAATTTTACCCTGTTGAGTAAAATTTTCAAAGATTGCGGTTACCAGACGCGCCCGGTGCCCAATGGCAGGCTGGTTTTGCAGGCGGCTCAAAATGAACCACCAGACCTGATATTATTGGATATTACCATGCCGGAGATGAAAGACGACGAGGTGTGCCGGCACCTCAAAGCAGATTCTCACCTCAGGGAAATCTCCCCATTTATCAGTGCGTTGACCGATGTGGATGAAAAGGTCAAGGCCTTTGAAGTGGGCGGGGTGGATGACATCACCAAACCCTTCCAATTTGAAGAAGTCACAGCACGCATGGAGGCCCATCTCAAACTCCGCAATTTGCAGCAGAATATAGGATTAATTTAAAGTCGGGCAGGAAATGCTGGTCTGGCGTGATGGAGAGAGCCAGGTCTGCGTTTCTTATCCTTTTCTTTTTCGATGGGAAAATTCGGAGTGACAGGAAGGTTAATCGAGAGTCAATCCAGGTTTGAGGTAGAATTCAACTGGCTTACCCGTAACAAAGGCGTCAAAAGTGCGTCTTAAAGAGTGAATTATGGAACCACTAACTGAGCAGGAACTCCTGGCTGGCGCAAGGTCTTTTGACCTGGCCATCCTGGGGCTGATTTATGACCAGTTCAGCCCTGGGCTCTACCGTTACGCCATGCGTCTGCTGGGCGATGAAAACCTGGCCGAAGATTGCGTGGCAGAGACATTTTCGCGGTTTCTTAAGGCATTAAAGGCCGGCCAGGGCCCACAGGAACACCTGCAGGCTTATCTCTACCGCATTGCCCACAACTGGATCACCGACAGTTACCGGCGTCAGCCGCCGCCCATGATGGAACTGGATGAGGATCTGCCAGACAGGGAGAACAACCACCTTGAAAGGCAGACCGCGGCGGCGATGGAACAGCAGCAGGTGCGCCTGGCTTTGCGTTCTCTGACAGCTGAGCAGCGCCAGGTGGTGACTCTGCGCTTTGTGGAAGGCTGGGAAAACGAGGCTGTGGCCCAGGCACTTGCGAAGCCAGTTGGCGCGATCAGAGCCCTGCAGCATCGCGCCCTCAACACACTGCGGCGGCTGCTGCTGAGGGAAGAAAAGGAAGGAATCTATGAGTCAGAATCATGAAATAGATCCCGCATTGAAGAAAAAACTGTCTGCGCTGCAGCAGGTCCCTGCGCGCGATGCCAGTAGGGCCAGGCAGGGCCGGGCTGCTTTTTTGCAGGAAGCCGAAAACCTGTCTGGCGAGGCCGTAACACAGCCTGAGATTCGGCGTCATATAGGGTGGATGGAAAAAATCCAGACATTCTTTTTGACCCGAAGAAAGGAGCGTTATCCCATGATCAATATTCTGGCAACCCTTGTTGTCGTCGTGACCCTGATGGTTGGCGGCGGCAGCGCCACCCTGACCGCTGCCCAGAGCAGCCAGCCAGGGGATTCACTTTATCAGATGAAACTGCTCAGCGAGAATGTGCAGATCAATATGGCAGCAGACGAACCGGCCCGGGCGCAGCTGGCGTTAACCTTTGCCAGCCGCCGGGCTGAAGAAGTGCAAACCATGCTCCAAACCGGCCAAATGCCGCCTGAGGAGGTGCAGACGCGTTACCAGGAACAGCTTGAACAGGCTATAGCGGCGGCCGCCGGCCTGCCTGATGATCAGGCAGCAGCAGCCCTGAACCAGATCCGTATTGAAATGCGCACACAGGAAGAGACCATGACTCGGATGCAGGCCGGCGCCGGACCCGATCTGGAAGCCGAATGCGCCCGCATTCGGCTAATGCTGCAGGAGCATCTCGGCTGGCTGGATTTGGGGCTGGAACCGCTGCGCAACCAGCTCAAAGAAATGGAAAGAAACAGGAACCGCCTGATGCTGACGGGCACCCCGGAGAATTTGGCAACGCCCATGCAGCAAAACCAGGGAACACCGCAATCCACGCCGGTGGGGCCGACCCTGCAGCCTACACAGGAGCGCAGAATAACGCACGAGCCGCAGCCCACACCCCAGGGCCCGCGCGCCACAATGACCCCGGTGAACACCCGGGTTTGCACGGCCACGCCGCAGGGTCCCGGGCCTCAGCCCACCAGCGAACCCACACCGCAAGGTCCAGGCCCGCAGGTTACTGTGGAGCCCACGGCTGAAGGTTCAGGGCCTCAGCCCACCGTGGAACCCACTTCGCCGGGCCCAGGCCCGCAGCCCACTGAGGAAGCCACCCCCCAGGGCCCCGGTCCGCAGGGCACACCTACGCCGGGCGGGCAGGGAAAAAAACCATAAATAAATAAGCCCCAGTTTTCTGTCTGGAGACCCCCTTAAAAGGTGGGTCTTCTTTTTTGGAGAGGCCTTCTGGTGGGCGGCTGATCTTGATGATGCTTTTCAAGATAGTTTCTGTGAATATTGGTCAATCATCGGGAAGTCGTTATAATCAATGATAGGATCTCGACTCTCTTTGTTTGACTCAACCAATACAGACATGATGACCATTGAACTCAACATTTTCCAGGTTGTGATGCTTCTTGGGGCTGTTCTGGCCCTGGTGGTTTTGCTGGTGGCCTGGCCGCGGCGCAAGGCTCCAGGGGGCTATTTATTGATTGCCTTTGTACTGGCGGTTACAGAGTGGCTGATCAGCGCAACCATTGAATCACTGGTCTGGGATCAGCGATCCAAAATCCTCTGGTCGCAAATTTTATATATCGGATTTGTGCAGGCCAATCCATTGCTGTTTTTGTTTGTTCGCACTTATATCCGGCAAAAATCGCTGCCCGCGACACACATCATGGCTGTGATGGTGATCCCCGCCATCACCCTGGTGCTGGTCTGGACCAATGCCTGGCACGGCTGGATCTGGCCGGAGTACACCTGGGGGCCTGCCGCAGATCACACGCTGATTTATCATCATGGCTTCTGGTTCTGGGTGCATGTCATCTACCTTTATTCGCTGTTCTTTCTGGGGTTGGGTTACCTGGTCTGGCATGTGGTTAAATCAACGCCGGCCATCCGCCGCCAGCTTATGATCCTGCTGGGAGGGATGATTTTTCCAGCCATCACCGGCACCCTGTACATTACCGGCCTTGGCCCCAGCTCGGGAATAGATCTGACCCCCACAGGGCTGGTGGTAACCAGCATTTTCTTTTCCTGGGGTCTTTTCCGTTACCAACTGCTTGAAGTGCTGCCGGTGGCCAAGGCAACCCTGGTGGAACAACTTCATGATGGGGTGATTGTGCTCGACCTCAATGGGTGCATTGTGGATATCAACCAGGCGGCAAAAAGAATGCCAGGTCTGAGTTCGTCAGATTTAATTGGCAAACGGATTGACCAGGCGGCACCGGCGCTGACTGAAATTTGGGCGCAGATCAGCCCTGGAAAACGAATTGAATTTTCCTTTCCTGAAAAACCACACGCCTGTTTTGAATTGGAAGGCTCTGGTCTGTACAACCAGAACCAGCAAAGCGTGGGCCAACTGTTGGTGATCCGGGATATCACTGAACGCAAAAAGGCCGAACAAACCCTGGTTGAACGGGAAAGCCTGCAGCGCATGTTGATGGAAAGCCTGAATGCGGGCGTGGTGATCATTGATGCCCGCACCCATGTGATTGAACAGGTGAATCCCCATGCCGCACGGCTGTTTGGCGCTCCGGCAGATCAAATTGTAGGGCATGTTTGCCAGTGTTTTATGTGCCCGGCAGAGACTGGAAAATGCCCGATCATGGATTTGGGCCAGGATGTGGATAATTCAAGCCGCTTTCTTCTGAATGCCAGCGGCGAGCAGATTCCTATCATCAAATCGGTCAAACACATTCAAATCAACGGCCAGGAAAAATTACTGGAAACCTTTGTGGATATCGTTGAGCTGAAGCGCATTGAAGAAGCGCTGGTGACCACCAACACCCGCATGCAGCTGGCCGCGGATGCCGGCGGTTTTGGCGTTTGGGATTATGATTTATCCACGAACCAGATGATCTGGGATGATTGGATGTTCCGGTTATATGGATTGAAGCGCGAGGAATTTGAACCTTCATATGCCTCGTGGAAAACCCGGCTTTTTCCCGCGGATATGGACCGCTGCACGGAGGAGATCAGCCAGGCCGCAAGGGGAGAAAAAAACCTGGATATTGAATTCAGGGTGATACGGCCGGATGGTGAAACGCGTTATCTGAAAGCCAATGCGGTGGTCACCAGGGACCAAAATGACAGCCCCCTGCGAATGATCGGCATCAATTATGATATTACCGAGCGCCGGCAGGCTGAAGATGAACTGCGCCAGATCAACGATCAGCTGGAACAGCAAACTGCCCTGGCCACCGAGATGGCCGCCCAGGCTGAGGTGGCCAGCGTGGCCAAGAGCGAATTTTTAGCCAACATGAGCCATGAGATTCGCACACCCATGAATGGGGTGATTGGCATGATTGATTTGCTGTTGGATACAGAATTGGATGACCAGCAGCGAAATTACGCTGAAATTGTCCGTTCCAGCGGCGAAACCCTGCTGCTGCTGATCAACGATATTCTTGATTTTTCAAAAATTGAAGCGGGCAAACTCGTTCTGGAAAACCTGAATTTTGATTTGCAAAGTCTGCTGGACGATTTTGCCGCCAGCATGGCTTTGCGGGCGCATGAAAAAGGGCTGGATCTGCTGTGCGCCGCCGACCCGGATGTGCCGACGGCGCTGCGCGGCGACCCGGGTCGCCTGCGCCAGATTTTGACCAACCTGGTGGGCAATGCCATCAAGTTCACCCAACATGGGGAAGTGGTGCTGCGCGTACACCGCCTTTCAGAGGCGGATGGCGCGGTTGAACTGCGGTTTTCCATCCGGGATACGGGCATTGGCATTCCTGCTGATAAAATTGAGCTTCTTTTCAACAAATTCAGCCAGGTGGATGCATCCATCACCCGCCATTTTGGCGGCACAGGCCTGGGGCTGGCCATTTCACGGCAGCTTTCGGAGATGATGGGCGGCAAAATTGGCGTGATAAGTGAGGAGGGCAAGGGGTCTGAGTTCTGGTTTACGGTGAAACTGGAGCAGCAGGTACAGGACAATTTTTCTAGCCAGCAGCCTGACACACTGGCATTGGAAGGGGTGCGCGTTCTGGTGATGGAACACAGCGCTCCCGGCCGCGAAATTTTGCTTATGCACCTGCAATCATGGGGCATGCGTGCAGAGGTGGCTCAGGATACGCCGGCGGTCACGCAGAAGCTGGCTTCTGCTCTGGCGGAAGGGGATCCTTATCGCATTTTGCTCCTGGATTTGCATATGCCGGGCATCAATGGTCTGGATGCGGGAAGAGCGGTCAGAAAGGATGAACGCTTTAATGGCAGCCGGCTGGTGCTGATGACCGGCCTGGGAGGACGGGATGATATGCGCCGCCTTGAGATGGACGGATTCGCGGGCTACCTCAACAAACCGGTCAGCAGGAAAAACCTGCGCTCTTTGCTGGCATCTTTGGTGACCACTGGCACGGCGCCGGCCGGGGGCCGGCTGGTGGAGGCAAACCGCAATGCGCGCGCCACTCAGCCTTTGCCGGTGAAAGCCAATGCGCGGATTCTGCTGGTGGAGGATGCCATTGTCAACCAGCGGGTGGCCCTGGGCATTCTCAGCAAGCTTGGCTTGAAGGCCGATGTGGCCAATAACGGGGTGGAGGCTCTCCAAATTCTGGATTCGACGCCGTATGACCTGGTTCTGATGGACGTGCAAATGCCGGAAATGGATGGCCTTGAGGCCACTCGCCGCATTCGCGGCGCCCCGGCCACAGCTCTTAATCGCGATGTACCCATTGTTGCCATGACCGCGCATGCTCTTCAGGGAGACCGGCAGCGCTGCTTTAAAGCCGGCATGAATGATTACCTGTCCAAGCCCATTGAACGGAATGCTCTTACCAAAGTCCTGGAACGTTGGATTCCGGCTGCCCCCGATTGGGAATCTGCCGCAGAGGAGAGAAGGGAGCACGAAGCGCGAGACAAATCACAGTCAGGCGTGGTTGGTGATGCGACGCCGCTGGCAGTGGAACTGGCAGCACTGCCGGTGTTTGACAGAGTCATTTTTATGGAACGCCTGATGGGAGATGAGGCCCTGGCGCGCGAAATCACGGCGGATTTCATTGAAGATGTCCCGGTGCAATTGAAAAAATTAACCCTTGCGCTGGATCAGGGTGATGGAGAAACCGGTCGGCACCAGGCCCATACCATCAAAGGCGCTTCGGGAACCATGGCTGCCCTGCGCATGCAAAAAATTGCCCTGGTGGTTGAGAAGGCCTGCCAATCAGGCGACCTGGCATTGGCGCGCGAACAGACGGTTGAATTGGAACGCCAGTTTGAGGCATTCAGAGATGCCGTGAGTGGCGAGGCAAGCTTATAACGGGGAAACCGGCGCAAGGACTGTCTGCGCTGGTGAAGCTCCCCCACAGAAAAACCCGTGGGGGAGCTTTTTCAGAAGCAGACGCCATGCGCGCCTGCTTTTTTTGTCTCAGTGTTTTGTTGAGGAAATTTGTGCGTTTTGTTGAGGTAAATATCTTCCAGTATTGGTTGAAAAAAATGAACAGTTTGCTATATTATAAAGAAGCAAAGCCTTACCATAGGGTGTGTGCCACGGCATGTTTGTGTTAATAAGGAGTTGCATATGTACAGGAAGCTGACCTTATCTCTTCGCATTCTGGTTACCCTGGTGATTGTGATGACGCAGTTTTTGGAGCCGGTTGGTGTGGCTCTGGCTTATGGACAGCCTGCGCAGACAACCCGGATCTGGTCTTTGAGCGGGGTGATGAGGTCGGTTTTGAGTGGGGTGAATTTTAGTCCAGTTGAAACCCCGCAGCAGGCTTTTATGAGTCTGCTCAACACTTATATGAATTTGCCGCAGGATACTCCGGTCGAAGTAGTGGCGGAATATGACCGGCAGCTTCAGGTGGCGGCAGAACGGCTGTCAAGCGGCGGCACCAACAATGCTCCTTATAATTACACCCTGCTTGGCCAGCCTGATGCCGCAAACACCCCTGGCACGGCCTGGCAGCTGAGCGCTTTGCCTGAAGGAGACCGGCAGGTTTTTGACAAAACCTTCAACCAGATGTTGGAAAGCAGCATCTCAAAAACTGGAACGGAGGATTCAAACCCTGTTCCAGCTTCTTCTTCTCCGCAGCCTTTTGGACCGAGCGCCACAGAGAGCAACACGACGCCAAAATCCACGGCGCCGCGTTACACCGAACCCGTTCCGGCGCCTTCACGCTTCGCCAGACCAGACCCGGCTGCCGGGGAGCCGCGTGAAATAGCGAAACCCATGGACCTTATGAGCCGCGTTGCTGATGAAATTAAAGTGGAAATGAAAGGCTATTATTATTTGGACGGATCCGGGGTGGATCCCAAGGGTAACAGCTATGATTTTCCCAATAATGCTGTAGATTGCGAAGGCGTTGGTGAGGTAGCTGAGTTTGACATGCTTTTCAATATTTACTCGGCGGCAGGGGTGGCAGCCGAATATAACCCTGGAATATACGGTGTGGCACCAGGTGGATGGATTGATGTCAATCTCTCAACCATAATTGATCTGACCGTGAGCACGCCATCAATTGCATTGGAATCGTATGGGTGGGAGGTTGACTCTTCAGGTAATGCGAATGAATGGATTGCCAATGTCTGGTTGGAATTCAATGAATTTACCAATCCAGAGCTGGGCAATGGCGAAGAAAAATATATAGATGCCTATGCAGAATGCGATTATCGCCTGTATTATGTGATGACCTGGCAGGGCCCCGGATATACTGATTTGAACACAGATGTGAGCATCGTTTCTTCTGGCACATCTGGAGACGGTGTAACGCATCCAGGAGATCCGATCCGTTACCGGGTTGAGGTGACGAATCAAGGCCCTGCGGTTGCCAAATCGGGCACCCTGATGAACACCCTGCCGGCGGCATTGTTGGACCCCACCAACATTACAACCGGCGGAGGGATGACCTGTTCCACAGCAGATTCCTGTACCTTCACAAACCTGGCCAAAGGTAGCACAGCGTGGATGGAATTTTCCGCCACTGTGGACCGCTATGTGGGTAATATCAAATTTGAAGCTGAAGCCTTTGTCGATTCTGAGAATCAGGATGACAATGAAGCAGACAACAAGGCATCCATTGATAAGATGATTGTGCCTGCTCATGCCGATATCCAGATCAGCGCGCAGCAAATCTCCCCGTTGAACGGACGCTATGCCGGTGAAGACATCACCTACCGCATGACCATCAGAAACAACGGCCCTGACAAGGCATTCCTGGTGAATGTGGATAACACTGCACCCAACAATACCAGCGGCATCTGGTCAGACCCCAGTGATCCTTATGATGTGGATTGTTCCAGCGGAGATGACTGCGTGATTGACCTGCTGGGGCCGGGCGGATCTGTCTATATTGATTACACAGCCACAGTGAACGACTGGTTCTGGGGCAATGTGACAGGGTATACCGGGGTGAGCATCAATACCACGTATAACAATGCGGCTTTCGATCCCACAAGCAATAATAATGCCAACCAGACCATTTATGTGCCGCCAGACGCACTGCTGAGCCTGACTTTCGACCAGCCAGCCATCTGGCAGAAAACCCGCGCCGGCGACACTCTTTACCCGACCACCATCACTGTTCTGAATGGAGAGGGATCGCCGGTGGGCAGTGGGCATTCTCAGGCGGTGGATGTGCGCCTGCAGGTTAACCCGCCCGCCGGGTCAGCCGTCACGCCGCCAGATGATATGGTATGCACGGCAGCCAGCCCCAGTTTTTCAGCAGATACCTGTAAACTGAACAACCTGATGCAAAATATCCAGCAAACCACGGTGATGACCATCACCCTGCCTGATACGCTGGAGGAAGTGGTCACACATACCGTGCAGGCGCGTCCCTTTATGAACACCAATGGAACAGATGGTTTCAGCCCATCCTTCGCCAATTACGGACGCCCCGTTCAATCAAGCTATGCTTATGTCAACCAAGTGACGCGCCTGACCAACTGGAACATTCATATCGGTCAGCCGGGTGTGCCGCAAGGGGTTTATGCCATTGCTTATTCGCAGGATAAAATGTATATTGGCGGCGGTGCGGCCAACGCTCCGGCCAGCGGCTTTCTGGCATATCTGAACAAGGCGACCATGTCATGGGTTTACCTGAGCAACACCCTGAACGGGCCGGTTTATGCCCTGGAGCCTGACGGCAGCGGCGGCGTTTATGTGGGCGGCGCCTTCAGCGGTGCAGCCGGTAATCTGACCGATGCGCGGTACCTGGTGCAGGTGAGTAAAACGGGGCAGTGGTCCAATGTCAATGGCGGTGTTGAAAGCCTGCCCGACGCGGCAGACGCGGTTTACGCCATCCGGCTCAGCGATACAGGCAAATTATACATTGGCGGCCATTTCGATCAGGTGGGCGCTGGGCTGGCCACGCCTGTGGAAGCCCGCAGCATTGCTGTGCTGGATCTGAACTCCTCAACCTGGACGCAAATCGGCCCGGAAGGCCTGAGCGGGTCCAGTGAGACTTCAGGCGTATATACTATTGCCCTGGATGGCGATTATGTTTATGCCGGCGGTGAGTTTACCTACGGCGGCATCACTGCTGAAACGGACACCAAGAGCGACAATATTATCCGCTGGAATAATTTATATGGGGCCTGGGAGAAAATTGGCAGCCCAAACAGTACTGTTCGCAGCGCGGTGGTGATTGACAGCCGCCTTTTTATTGGCGGCGAATTTACCCGGGTGGATGAGACAGACTCGCGCGGCATTGCCATGTGGTATGAAGGCAAATGGTATACCCTTGGAATAGACCCAACCCTGGGCGGCAGGGTGAATGCCCTGGCAGTGGTCGGACATGAGCTGTATGCGGCCGGCGAGTTCACCCGCATTGGCGGACAAACAGCCTCCCGAATTGCCCGCTGGAACGGCGTGAAATGGATTCCACTGGGCCTTGGCGTAAATGATAAAGTCTTTGCCATTGCGGTTGAACCGGGCACGCCGGATGTGGCAGTGGGCGGCGAATTTGTAGGCGTTTCGGGCACGGTCGGCAGCGAACCGATGGTGCCATCGAACCATATTGCCCATTACCAATCGCGCATTAATGATCTCTCCATTCAGATGATCACCCAGACCACGGGTATGTTGGGCGATCCCATCACCTACACTCTTTCGATCACCAATAACGGTGCGCAAAGCGCCACAGAGGTGAGCGTTTGGGACTGGCTGCCGCAGGGCTTCACCTACCAGAGCAACACCGGCGGTTGCGCACAGTCCGGCGAATTTGTGCGCTGCAATGTGGGCACCCTGGCGGCCGGCGGCACCTGGAATGTGACCCTTTATGGGCAGATTTCACCCGAAGCCGCCAGCAACATGGATAACATTGCCTATGTGACCTCCCGTTTCCCGGATATGACACCTGAAAATAACGTGGCCCGCCAGGTGCTGCAGACCGGTGCTTTGAGCGATCTTTCACTGGCAATGACCGGCACCGTTTCGGCTGTTTCTGGTTCAGATATCAGTTTCAATTTGACCGCCCACAATGGCGGCCCATCTTCAGGCGTGCAGACCCGGGTGGTTTTCACCCTGCCCAATGGCGGTGCCGCTTTCCGCAATTCCCTGGGGGCCAACTGCAATGTCACCAAAAATTACACCAACCTTCTGGAGGTGACCTGCGGCCTGGGTTCCATGCCCCCCGGCGCAACCTCCACATTCACCCTCACCTTAAATTCCGCCTCAACAGTGCTAGGAAACCTTCCTTCTGAGGCATATATCACCTCACTTCAGCCAGATGAAAACCTGGCCAATAATTCGGCAACCGCCAGCACTTTCCTCAGTCCTGAAGCGGATATGTATGTTGCGCTCAGCGCGCCTAAGTTGGCACTGCCTGAAGAATTTCCTTCGCGTTACAATTTGACCGTCACCAACCGCGGTCTTTCGGCGGGCAGTGCCCAGGCTGTGGTGACTCTGCCAGTGCAGGTGACCTTCAGCAGCGCTACCACTGGATGTGTTTACCAGAGCAGCCCCCACCAGGTGGTCTGTTCTCAGGCCAACCTGCTGCCAGGGCAGACCATGCAGCAGACCATTTCATTCCTGGTCAAAACTGATACACCTGATGGGACGGTGCTGGTAACCCAGGCCAGCGTGGCGTCAACCAACACACTGGATCCTGATCCGGCAAATAACTTCGTTTCCACTTCCACCATGGTGGTGACCGATCCCTCGGCGGTGGGAACAGACTTAAAGGTGACCCAGAATGTGTCGGCCACAACCAGAGCAGGCGATACGGCGACATTTACCATCACTCTCTTTAACCAGGGTGCTGCTGCCGCTCGCAATGTGGTTGTTGAAGATATCCTGCCCGCAGGCATGACTTTTTCACCTTTCTCTTCCAGCGGTTTTTGTTATGAAGCTCTACCGGGGGTGGTCAACTGCACCCTTTCCGCCCTGGCCAATGGTGAAAGCCGCACTGTGTTGGTGGGCGGCCGGATCAATGCCGCCCTGGCAACCGGCACAGCCCTGGTCAACAACACCCGCGTTTATTCATCGGTAGCTGACTATGAGCAGGAAGACAACCGCAGCACCATCACCTCGACCGTGGTGGTGGCTTCGGACCTGGCTTTGACAATGACGGTCAACGACTCTCAGATCTTGCAGAATGAAGTGGTGACCTACACCCTGGTGGTGACCAACAACGGGCCATCGGTGGCCACCTCCATCAGCCTGGTGAACCCGCAGCCAGATGAAATGAATCTCATCTCTTCGGCTGTACCTTCCAACGGCACCTGCTCAGTGACCACCCTGACGGTGAACTGCACGCTCAATGACTTGCAGCCGGCGCAAACTTCCACCATCCAGCTCGTGGTCACCGGACAGGTGGGGCTGATTGTCAACCAGGCAACGGTCAGCAATCTGACGGATGCCAAAACTTCCAACAATACTGCTCAACTGACGGTACGGGTCAGTGCTTTGGGGCGCAACAAGATCGTCTATGGTCCGATTGAAGTCCAGGCTGACGTGGTTTACAACCGTCCCGATGGCAGTAAGCAGGGCATTGGCGAGATATGGCTGGGACGCAATTATTCCCTTTCCAATTACCGCGACACAGTGACCCTCAACAGTGCGGGCACGTTGTTGAGCGGATCAGGCACGGTCACCATGCGGGAAGAAGGCCTGGATATGTTCACGGGCCGCTTCACGGTGGATCTGAACGGTATTTTAACCCCCGCAGCGGATGTGATCTGGCGGCTGGATCAGATTGCTGGTTTTGATGTGAACGGTTCATTGGCGATCAGCCGCATTGACCTTGTGAACGGGATCACCTATGGAACGGCGACTCTGCATCTGAAGCCCAATCCGGCCATTGATCTGTACCGGCAGGCTAATTTCACCATTACCCCCAATGCCAAAGGGCCGCAGTACGGCGGCACATTGAACGATTTTGAACTGTCCTTGGCGGGCTGCGTTATGGAGATGACCTCTCCCATGATTGTCAATGATGGGATTCTTTCGCAGTACGCCCTGTTCAATTTACCAGCGAACCTGGGCGGCGGCGGCACGCAGCTTCAAAATGTCAAAATTAAAGTGGATGCCCTGGTGATTGGCGGCGGCAAGGCCAGCTTTGCTCTGCCCGAGATCAAGATAGGCGGGGCCGATTACGCCAAGCTGGTCAATGGAAAGGTCAGCCTGGTGTTGGAAGATACTGGATATATCCTGAGCGGCCAGGCAGCCTTGCAGATTACACTGCCCGATAATTCTGTCAGCTTTAACACCCGGATTGTGGTGGATCAGGGCGGGCAGCTGGTTGGCACGTTGAAGAATCTGGAATTGACCCTGGCTTGCAGCAAGCTGACCATGAAGGCCGTCACGGTGACGGCCCTCGGGGTGTTCCCCGAAGCCTCCATTCTGGATGTGTATTTGAAGAGCGCCAGCGGGCAGAAATTTAAAGTTGCCCTGACGGGGGTGGCCATCACTGGCGCTGGCCTGGTGCTGAACAACGGCCCCTTTAATGTGCCGCTGGCGGATATCAAGGTTGGCAACGGCAAAAACATGCGCTACGGCAATGTGCTGGCCAAGTTGGATACAGACGCGGGCAGCTATATTTATAATTTTGATGTCAGCATGCAGCTGCGCCTGCCGCAGAATAACCTGGATATCCCCCTGGCGGTGCGCGTGGATTCCAGCGGTGAATTTGGCGACACGATGGAAAAGTTAAAACTGGATGTCTCATTTGGCACACTGGTATTGGAAAACGTGTTTTTTGACACCAGCGGACTTGAATCTGAAGACGCCAAACTCAGCCTGGTCAAAGGCTCCATGGTCAATATCTTCAAGAATCTGGATGATGTGAAAATTAATGAGAACGGTCTTTCATTGGGAGACACCTTCCCCATTCACGATTTCAACATCGCCGAGGTGTTCAGCATTTCTGATGCCAGCCTGACCCTGGGCATAGGGCGGGACCGCAACTACATTTTCACCCTCAAAGGTACGGTTGAAATGAACGCCCCGGGAATCAGCGCCACCAGTGGGGCCAGCAGCAACCTGATTTTCTTCTCCAATGGCGATGTGACAGGCGACCTTGCTCCTTTCTATGTTGAAATTGTTGGTTTGCGGCTCTTGGTGGGTGGCGGCAAGTTTGAGAATGACATCTTCTTGACCAAACAAGCGGGCTTGAAAATGCCCGATGCCTGGGGCGGCGCCAGCGTGCAGGTTTATAACCTGCGGATTTCGCCAGGCGGTGTGCGCATTGGCGGAGGCCGTTTTGAAATTCCGAGCGTGAAGGCGGGCAGCGTCAGTCTGGCCAATCTGTACGGCGAATTTATGGAAGAAGGCAACGGCTGGGTAATCAGCGCGGGCGGGAAGTTCCTGGTGCCTGGCCTGGGCGGCGGCAAATCCTGCGGCATTGTGGTGGGCGTGACCTTTTACCTGGAAACAGGGCAGCAGCCTGCCATGATCATTTCAGATGCTGATGAGCGCACCCCACTGCTGCCTTCCATTTCCTGCAGCCCGGCACAGCGGCGCGAAGCCAGTATGGAAGATCTGGCTGCTGATTATGAAGAATTTGCCGAGGGCGACCGCTCCATGAGAGGCGCTTTTGCCTTGCGCAGGGTGATTGTTGGCCTCGAAGGCTGCGAAATCCCCATTGGCAGCACAGGTTTCTACCTTTCCCGCGTGGTGGGCACCCTGACTCTTAACCAGGGAACCACCAAAATTGACCTGGAAGTGACCGTCACCGGCGGGCCGCGTTTTGGCGACACACGCGCCATTCGCGGGGATATGGCGTTGAATCTGGCATTTGAGCCCTGGAAGATGGACCTTGCCGGTTCGGTAACGGTGTTCTCCATTTTCAAAGCAGCCGAAATGTCTGCAACGGCCAAACAGAACTTTTTCTCGGCATCCATCAAGATCAGGCAAATCTGGCCGCCGTTGGTGGGCCAGGCCAGTTTCACCGTCTGGACCACGGATGGCAAGTTCCACCTGATTGGCCGGGCGAGCGTTGAAATTCTAATTGAGGCAGGTTCCATCTTTAATTACTGCCTGGATATGGGTTTGTTTAAAATTTGCATCTACATCCCGCCTTATGACATCAACCTTGGCGGCGTTTATGTTGAGTTTGGTGAATTTGTCAAAGGTTCAGGCTCAGCCTGGGGCCTGAAGGGCTGGATTTCTGTCTTTGGTTTTGATGTGGGTATTTTCTTTGACTCCAGCGGGCGGTTCAAGGTTGGGAGTGTGGATGAATTCCACCTGGTGACGCCGCCCGAAGTGCGGCGCGCCCTGGCTCTGCAGCGCAAAGTGCAGGCCAAAGCGGTGCAGCTCGACACTCTTTCGGCACAGGACCTGGCGTTGATGCATGATATATCGGCCAACGCCACTCAAACCATCATCACCAAACAGGTGCCGGTCAAAACGGATACCATGTTCATCCTTGCGCAGGTGGGAACAGGCCTGGGCTTCTCACTGCGCTCGCCATCGGGCAAGCTGGTCACCCCCGATTCCCTGCCGGCAGGTGTCTCATATAACACCTCAACCCAGGATGGCAACAAACAGGATATTTTCAGCGTGCAAAGTGCTGAAAAAGGCGAGTGGCAAATGATCATCACCGGTGACCCGGATAATGCCCAGTTCCTGGCGCAAATGCTGGGCGCCAACCCGCCGCCGGTCATCGAGGATGTGGAGATCACCGATTTGGGGAACAACCAGATTCGGGCAGCCTGGAAGCTGACTTCTGATGAAGCTGATACCAGCCTGGCTGTTTATGCCAACCCCGGCGCAACCTTTGAACTGGCAACTGAAACCGGTGTGATCATGCCGGTTTATGACGGCATTCCGGTGATGCAGGATGTGACTTCTGCCCTGGACGGCACCCTGTCCACGGCCAACATCAACCTGAACAGCCTGCCCGCCGGCACCTATTCCATCTGGCTGACCTCGGATGATGGCCGCAACCCGCCGAGCCGTATTTACGCCACGAAAACCATTGAAGTGACACACGTCTGGGCATCCACCTGGGAGTCAGGCATTCAGGCCTCACCGTCATACAGGACTCTGGATGTGGCCTGGAACCGGCATCCCAATCCGGATGCCGACTCTTATGCACTGCTTTACAGCACCGCACCTGATGGGTCAGATCCGGTGCGGATGGATGTGGGCCCCTTCTATGCGTTTACGTTGGATACCCTCACTCCCGGCCAGATGTATTATCTGTGGCTGGAGGCCGCTGATCTGGACACCGGGCTGGTTTCCACTTCTGAAGTGACCACCGGTGTGCCCGAAGGTCAAAACCTGACCCTGCAGACCGCAGCCACCACCCTGAACCTGATTGCTGGGGCATCCGCCACGGTGGATGTGACCATGAAAACTTCCACCTATCCAGTGATGGCGCCGGTGGCTATGACCGAGGGCAGGGTGGCAGACGGGCTTTATCTGGATGTGCCGTCAGATCCCTTCTGGCCGACGGCCACAGGTGTGCAGAGCTTCTTTACCATCCGCACAGACGATGGCCTGCCCACCGGCTCATACACGGCACAGGTGGTGGTTTCGGGCGGCGGCACCGAGAAAGCCTTGAACTACACGGTCAATGTTGAAAACACCACGCCCGATTTCAGGCTGGCTGCTACGCCAACCACCATACTGGCTGAGGCTGAAGGCACTTACACGGTGGTTGTGCAGGCTGTACCGGTGTATGGTTTCAGTGCACCCATTGAGCTTGACCTGGACAGCCTGCCAGACGGCATGTCTTATGCTTACAGCCCGGCCTCCATCACCCCCGGTGTCACTTCGACCCTTGCACTGGAAGTTTCGCCTGAAGCGGCTAACGACACCCATATGCTCACCCTGCTGGGCAGCGGCAACTACCTTAACCACGAATTATCCCTGCCCTTCACCATCAACCGTCCCCTCTCTTCCGTCTGGAAACAGAAAATGAACGGCTGGGCATGGAAGCAGGCAACCGGGTGGTCTTTGCCTTTGATCTGGTGCTGGAAAACTGGGATGATCCGGTGCTTCTCAGTCTGGATTCCTCCACCAGCATTCCGGGCGCGCGCTTGGGTCTGACCACCGCTCCTCAACTGGCGCCGGAGGCCAGCCTGACGGTTTCGCAGGGTGGAACGTATTACGTTGAATTAATTACTTCCGCTGACACAGTGGAAGATACTTATCCCATTCAGGTAAATGCGGTCAGCGGCGGCGCCGCGCGCAGTCTGGTGCTGCAGGCTCAGGTGATGCCTGCCAGCGGCACCACCAACCTGAAAGTGAGCCAAATCCAGCTCACAGCACCGGTGTTGGCAGGTTCTACTGCCACCATTCGTGTGGATGTGGTTAACCTCGGACCGAACCAGGCGACAGAGCTGGTGTTGAATGCACGTCTTCCAGACCAGGTGACGCTGAACAGTGTGGAGACCGGCAATTGGCGTTGCAACCTGTCCAATAATCCTTTCCAGTGTTATATGGCTGGATTGGATATCGGTGAGACGGCTCGATTGTGGGTGACAATGAACATTGGCGCCGATATTCCGCAGTGGACGGAACTCCAAAGTCTGGCTATTGTGGATATGGCAGAACCTGACTTTGAAATTTTGGATAACAGCACCCGCCTGAATCTGCGCGTGGAGCATGAGGCAGACCTGGAAGTGACTCAATGGGCAGCCCCGGCTGCGGTGACTTCGGGTGAACCCGCTGCCTATACCATGACGGTGACCAACCATGGGCCATCGATTGCGGCGGATACGGTTTTGCTGAACATGCTCCCGAATGGCGTGACAGTCGTTTCGGCTCTGGTAAGCGCGGGAAGCTGCGACCTGAGTGTACCCGGCCAGGTGGCCTGCAAGGTCGGATCGCTGACAGCTGGTGAAACGGCCGCCGCCACCCTGACTTTGAGTGCCCTGCCGGCAACCCGCGGCACCCTGACCAATCACCTGACGGGTTTCAGCAGCACCACGGATCCTAATCCGGCCAACAATCAGGCTCTGGCGACGGTGACCGTCCAGCCGCAGGTGGATTTGAGTGTGATCGCCAGCGCTCTGCCGGATCCGGCTGTGGCGGGTCGGATGCTTTCTTACACGTTTGAGGTTGGGAATGCTGGTCCATCGGATGCCAATGATGTTGTGTTCAGCGGTCAATTCTCCAAGAAGATTTCTGACCTGAATGTCAGTGCCACCAACGGCGACTGCGCCATTAACGGCGCGGGCGACACCTGGTTGGTGACCTGCCAGATGGGCACTCAGATTCCCCAGATAAAGAACTACATCCGGGTGTACGGAATGGTGCAGACGGATGTGGCTGCTGCAACCACCCTGCCCAGCCAGGCCAGTGTGGTCACAGGCGGCGGGGAAACCGAGATTCAGCCGGCAAACAATGCCGTTTCTCTCGGCCGCAGGGTGAATGCCCAGGCGGACCTGGCAATGACCATAACCAGCGTCACCAATACGGTGCGCCTGAACCAGGAAATCACATATATCGCCACGATCACCAACCACGGCCCTTCAGATGCCCTGGCTGCCCAGATGACCAGTGACCTGCCGGACGGCTTTACCCCCAGCAGCCTGACAGCCACCCAGGGCAGCTGTGCGGTGACAGATGGCCGGCTGGCCTGTTCCCTGGGTCTTTTGCCGGTGAATCAGGCAGCCACGCTGACCCTGGTGATGCTGCCGGTGGGTGGTGTGAAGCCAACCAATGAAGTGATTGTGAAGGCCACGAGTCAATTGCCTGATCCGCAGGGCGAGAATAATCAGGCTGCCGTGCTGACCGAGGTGCTGCTTAAGGTGGATATGATGGTGGATCACTTTGTGAATCCGGAAAATCCGGCTCCGGGGGAACGCGCTGCCTACTATGTAACGGTGGAGAACTTATCTGGGGTGACGGCAAAACCGGTAACGGCAACAGTGATGGTATCCAAAGTACTGACAGATCTGCGTATCACCAATCCGCTTTGCGTGGTCAGCGACAGCGGGACAAGCTGGGTCATCACCTGCAACTATGAACAACTGAGCGGCGGGGAGAAGAAGAGCATCATCTTCTCTGGCATGGTGCCGATTGATACTCCGGCCGGCAAGATCACCAGCGAAGTGACCGTCACCAGCGCCAACGGCGAATTGAGCGGAAACCTTGGCAATAATGAAGATATGCTGACCACGACGTTGGTGCCGCGGACAGATTTGAGCCTGACCCTTGCGGCTTCAGCAGCACTGGTGCGGGTGGGTGATCCGGCCAGCTATCAGATTTCTGTGACCAACACAGGCCCATCTCATGCATCGGAAGTGCTGCTCACCCAGGTTCTGCCGCCCGAATTGATCAATGTGACGGTACAGCCAGCGGCCAATTGTGCGCTGCTGCCGGGAAGTGTGACCTGCGCCTGGGACTCTCTGCTGTTAGGGCAGACGGCCACGGCTGTGGTAAGCGGCGTGGTTTCATTGGATGCCGCGGCGCCGCTGGAGACCCTGGTTTCGGTGACCGGCTCTCAGGTGGACCCGCAGAATTTGAACAACAGTGCCAGGCACAGCCTGGATATTCAGACTATCACCGACCTGAGCCTGGCCCTCAGCAGCCCGGTCTCGCTGACTGAAGCGACCAGCGGCGGTCTGATGAGATTGACCCTGACAGCTGCCAACCTGGGGGCCTCGCAGGCCAACCAGTCAACGTTGACTGTGTCCTTCCAGCCTGCCGGGCAGGTGGAAATGGTGAATGTCAGCCAGGGAAGCTGCACAGCCGGCGCCGAATTGGTATGCGACCTGGGCCAGATGGCCTTAAATCAGATGGCCACTGTGACGCTGGATCTGCGGGTGCCAGCGGAGTTTACTGGCAATCTGGTGACCTGGGCCACTCTGGAAACAGACTCGTATGATTCAGAATCCAACAACAACCTCGTCACCCAGACCACAGTAGTCAAAGATGAGATTGAAATCTATGCAGATGATTTTGAAGACAGCACACTCGACCCGGTCTGGGCATTGGGTGGGATGACCGGCACAGCGCCATCAGGCGAAAAATTTCTGGGCAGTTTCTCCACCCAGACAGCCCGCCTGAAACTGGACATCTTGCCAGCCCACGACCTGGTGTTGGTCAGCTTTGACCTGTATATCCTGAACAGTTGGAAGGGCAACGGCAGTGCTCAGCCTGATTTAAATGTCATTGATCCGGACCGGCTGGCCGATATGAATGTGACCATGCCCTCCATCTGGCAGACTTATCAGGTGGGGCAGGCGCCGCTGGTGTACACCACCTTCAGCAACCTGAGCCAGTTCCAGCAGGCGTTCCCCGGAGAATATCCAGGTTCGGCCAACCCGGCACAGACGCAGGCTGCGGCAATGCAGATACTGGGATATCCACAGGGTGATGCCGTGTATAAAATGTTCCTGCTGATCCCGCATTCGGATGCTGAGATACAGCTTGATTTCAGCGCATTGTATTTGCAGGATGCTTCCTGGGCGCTCGATAATATTAAGGTGCGGCTGCAAAGCGGTTATGTTCAGATGTTCCTTCCAATGATGATCAATTAAACATATTTTTCTGAGGGCAGAAAACCTGCCCTCAGAAAGTTATTATCAAAAAATATGCTCCATCTCATCAATCACCAGGAGGTCATCATGAAGCGATTTTTGAATCTGTTCAAGGCCAGCCTGACGGCCATGCTGGTGCTGGGCATCCTGTTCACTGCCACCCAGACGGCCGAGGCGGCCTATCATGCAGCCATGTATGTCAGCGGCGATTTCAACAATTGGGCTGCCGACTCCATGTCCTATCGCAGCGATCTCTCCACGCCCAGTTTTCTGGTGACGCGCCAGTATGCTGGCGTGACTGGTGCACAGGCCTTCAAATTTCGGGATGATCCCAACGATTGGCTGGCCAACTGGGGCTGCGACGGCACTATTTTTCCAAATGCCACGGTGACCATCAATTACGCTGGCGGCAACTGTACCATGACACACACCCAGACCTACTGGTACACGTATGTCTGGAAGGATGTAGCCACAGGCGCTTCGCGGATTGCTGTTTTGGAAACCACCGCCGAGCCTGTATACATCAACAGCCTCAGCCGCCCACTGCTCGACGGCCAGATTTCCGATAACGACGCTGTGACGATCAATGTAAATTTGAACAAAGCAAAATCGGCTCAGGAAAGAGTTTACATCCGTTACACTACTGACAATTGGGTTTCAGATGCCTTTGTAGCCGTAACTTCCTTCACCGGTGCAGTGGGGTCAGCCAATATTCCGGCGCAGCCGGCGGGAACCACGGTTAAATATTATGTTTTGACCACCACTGCCCCGCTTTACAACACAGATCCGGATGAAAAAATTGATCTTCTGACCATTGATTACGACAACAACGGTGGCAACAACTACACCTACACCACACGCTACGGAACCACTCGCGCGGGAAACTGGAGCGACCCCGCCACTTGGAAGGCTGGCTCAGTACCTGCCGCGACCCAATCGGTGGTGGTTGCGCATGCAGTGAACCTGGACACTGATGCCGCGGTGGGCAATCTGGTGATCCGTGCTGAAGGCACCTTCAATGGCGGAACCAGAACACTCTCCATATCAGGCAATGGTTCGTTTAACAATTCGGGTACTTTCAATGCGCAAAACGGCACCATCGCTTTCCTGGCCAACGGCACGATCTCCGGGATCAACAGTTTTAACAACGTATCCATGGCTGGCGCGGTTAATTTTGGCAACAGCTCGACGCTTAACGGCATGTTGACCTTGTATAACGGTGGCAGCGTCATTGGCACCCCTCCAGCTTATATGCCGACATCTGGGATTGTTTATGCCATCACAGGCGCTTATGGTATTGGGCAGGAATGGTCCACCGGATCCAGCGGGTCGGGTGTGCCTTATGATGTGACGGTCGTCTCAGGCACGGCTGCTCTGGGCGGATCTGACAACCGTACGGTGCGCGGCGACCTGACCATTGGTGCCAACGCCACCCTGTCGCTAACCGGGTTGGCGGAACTGGAATTTTTAGGCTCGGTGACCAATAATGGCACGCTGGCCCACAATAACAAGAGCATTCACTTCAAAGGTGCATCGGCTGCCACGTTTGGCGGCACCACAGCCACCTCTCTTTACAGCCTGAAAATGTATGGGCGCGGCCCGCTGACCCTGACTCAGAATATTTCCATTGGATACCTTTACCTCCACAATGCCTCAGAGCTGGTGGCCAGTGATGGATCGGCGCGAGTGCTCACCATTTCCACGGCAATTGATAACAATAATGGTACACTGACGCCGGCAGACGGCAAGGTGCTGTTGAACGGCTCAGTGAATATTTACGGCACAGCCATTACCTTCAATGACCTGGAAACCGGCGCCATCACGTATTTCAAAGACAGCACCAAAACTATCATGGGTGATTTCATCCTGAATTCAGGTGCGGTGATCAACCTGAATGCGGCAACCATCAACTATAAACCTTCTTCGGTCCTGCAATACAATGCTGGCGCCATCTATGCGCTTGGGCAAGAGTGGTCTGGTGGCAGTGGGGCAGGGGCGCCTTACAATGTGCTGATCACCAATGGCACCATCCTGGATTTTGGCACAGGCTTGAGCGAGCCCCGTGTGGTTTTGAATGATTTTACCCTCAACAGTGGTTCGACTCTGCGTCTTTCGCGGGTGAGCGGTGGAGACCTGCATATTCGCGGTGATGCGTATATTGCGGGAACCTTTCAACCTTACAACCGCACCGTTGTCTATGACGGCACACAAACCCAACGCATTAGCGGTGTGGTCTACAGCGGCCTGACATTGAATAACAGTGCCGGTGGTTACCTGGGCAGCGATGCCACCGTGACTGGCACCCTGACGCTGACGAGCGGTGCATTGAACGTGGGCACGCACACCCTGCGCCTGCAGTCATACACGTCTGTCACAACGGGCACCTTTGACAGTGACCCATTGGGCACGGTTATTTACGAACAACCTCTGGATGGACAGAATGTCCTGCCGGGCCAATATGGATACCTGGTGTTCAATGACTGGTTCAAGGATATTGTGGATGGACGGGTGAAGGTTTACTCCACCCTGACGCCAGGGGCCAGTTATTACATGCACCGCAACAGCTCTGTCATTGAATTTAATGGGCAAACCGCACAACAAAATATTCCACTGATGCCCTATTCAGGGTTGGACATTAATAATCCGTTCAATGCCTTGATGGGCACAGACTTGACGGTGACAGGCACATTGGCTCTGACCCAGGGACAGTTGATCACGGGGGGGGCACACCCTGACCCTTACCGGACCGGTAACGCGCGGCGTTATGGGCTATCTGACGGCGCCGCTGGGTGTGGTTAATTATCACATGGCTGAAGCAGGTCAAATGGTGGCGATTGGTCATTACGGCATCCTGAATTTCAATGGTTACAGTAAGATTCTAGAGCCGGCGGTGGCATCGTTATCTTTGGGTATTGAGGTTGAGGCGGTTTTCAATCCTGGCACGGCCACCCATGTGATCACAGACAGCGTGGTCGCCTTTGTGGGCGATATTTCTCAGGCCATTCCCCCGATGCAGCCGGCCTATTTTGGCCTTGGCTATGATAATCCAGATGTCAGCACTCTGACCGGGGATGTGATTGTTCAGGCAGGTTTTGGGATCGCCACTGGTACCCTTGATGTGGGCGGACATGTCTTAACTCTGGGGGGGCTGGTTTATACGGCCAATACGCCCACCTTAAATGCATCCACCAGCACAGTCAATTACACTCAGGAGACGGATGGGCAGGCGCTCATTCCGGCAACCTACCTGTATCTGAATTTGAGCGGCGGCAGCAAAGTGTTCCCGCCTGGAGGCGCTATCATCATTCTGGGTACTTTCAATCCTGGCACGACAGCCAACACGGTGACCGGAAGCACAGTGCATTACGCGGCAGCGGCTGCCGGGCAGAATGTTGCAGCCACCCAGTATCACAACCTGACTTTCTCGGGCGGCGTCAAGACCATTCCGGACGGCATCATCCATATTTCGGGCACCTGGATTCCCGGATTGACGACAGATATCAGCACGGGTACCCTGCGCTTCAATGGCAGTTCAGCGCAGACTTTGCCCGATCATATTTCCTACTATAACCTGACGGCGAACAATGCGGCCGGGGTGACGGGCAGCCTGGAGGTGAAGAACCTTCTTTGGGTGGAAGGTGGAACACTCACCTCTCATTCTGATCTGCATGATGTGACAATAGCAGCTTTGGCCACACTGAACGCAGGGGATGATTTCACTGTGAGCGGCAGTTGGAGCAACAGCGGCGTCTTCAATCCGGGCACTTACACCGTGACCTTTGACGGCGGCGCCATGCAAACCATTTCTGGAGCCACAACGTTCAATGTTCTGGATATTCAGAACACTGCAGGCGGCGTTATTTTGACTTCACCTGCTGCCACAGCCGCCCTGCTGAATGTCACCACCGGCCGGTGTGTGCCGGCAGCGGGCTCAACCTGGCAGGATGTTGAGGTGGGCGATTCTGGGGTGCTGGCCCCAGCAGGTGACCTGACCCTGACGGGCAATTTGAAGGTTGATGGGCAATTCCAGGTTGGAACAGCCCTGGTGACCTTCAACGGCGGCGTCACTCAAACTTTGACCACTGCAGGAATCACTTTCCACGACTTGAGCGTGGCCAGCGGCACCCTGCTGGATGCTGGCCAAACGGTGGTGACGCTGACCGGCAGTCTGACCAACCAGGGTGTCATCCGCGAACAGCGCGTGGTGGCAGCTAGCAGCACCATCACATACCCTCTCAACCAGGTGCTTCTGGATGTGACCGATGCCGGCACGTTTTCACAGATCACTTTTGAACGCCGCGACCAGAATCACCCTGACCGGGACCTGAACCAGGAAACAGGCCGGTATTGGACAGCTTCTGCTGACGGCACGGGCACGGTTGCGCTGACCCTGCCACAGGCCAACCTGTTGAAACCATCCATTTGCAGGTTTGCCGCGGAATGGCAGTGTGATGTGGACAGCCAGACCACCCAGACCGTGACTCTGAATGCCGTTGAGAACATTGTTGGCGACTGGACGGTGGGTTTCAAGTTCCCGTTGACTGTGACCGCTCAGAACGCCAGCCGGGCTTATGGAACGGACAATCCGGCGTTTACGGCGACTTATACCGGCTTTATTGCCAGCGATACGGCGGCTGTTTTGGAAGGAACACTGACTTTCGGTGGAGCAGGCGCTACGGCGCAGGCCACGACAACAGCAGGAAACTATGCCATCATGCCTGAGGGTTATGTCAGCGACCGCTATGACATCACATATATGCCGGGCACATTAACCATTACCAAGGCACCCCTGCAGGTCACGGCGGACGATTATGTACGTTACTTTGGCGAGCCAAACCCCAAATTTACCGCCAGGTATGCTGGATTTGTGGCGGGTGAAACGGAGGCCGTGCTGGGTGGAAAGCTGATCTTCACCGGAACCGGTGGATATTCAGCTTTAGTTACCGAACCGGGCGATTATGTGCTGCACCCTGAGGGTTTGACCTCTCCCAATTATGACATCACCTATGTTGATGGCCTTTTAAAGATCATCCAGGGCTTTTCAAAACTGGAATTGACAGACGCCACCCAGTTCTTGACCGGCGATGGAAAGTGGATTTTGCGCGTGACATTCCAGGTGACTCCTGTTGAACCAAGCGTGGTGCCGGTGGTGGAGGGAAAGGTTTCAGTGCAGGTAGGCGCGTCCACCTGCGAGACATCTGTCCTGACCGGATATTGCGATTTGGAACTGACTTCTTATGATACCCTGGTGACGGGGAGTTTCAGCGGCACACCTGGCTACCTGGGCTCTTCAGATACGCTGGAGGTGGTATTGAATTTCTATCAAGTATTCCTGCCCATGATCTTTAACTAAAAAAAAGAATCCGGGCTGATGAGGAATCTGAAAAGACCCCTCATCAGCCATCTGGACGGTGGATATGCTGGCTGTTGCTTCTCTCTCCATAACTTGTGATTTCTCCCTCCGGCGTAAGGATTCTGTCCCCCATGTCTTGAATCTGCCGCAAGCATATCTGCCCATTATTGGTGGAAAAATTACCGGCAGCTTAAGGCGGCGGCATAACGGCTGGCAGGCAGCGACAAAAAAGAGTCCATCCGCTGCTTGACCAGCCTTACGCTGCCAATCATCCCTGATGCCACTTATGTCAATTGTTACAAGGGCCCGTTTGTTTCTGATTTTTCATCCCGCGATAAAACCAGCGTTTGGCCATTTCAGCTGCGATGACATACACCGCTACAATGCCCAGCAAAATGATCACCATTTCTGCCGGCAGAGGTGTTAATTCCAATGGCACAGCCAGGGGAGTGTAGGGGAGAGTCAGAATGAACAGGCCAACCAGACAGGTGGCCAGCAGCATGGCCCTGCCCGGCCGGCTCTTTTGCATGGGCAGCCGGGAGCGGATGGCAAAGACCACCAGGCTGGCTGAGAGAACCGACTCTACCAGCCACCCAGTGTGAAAAGCGGCTTCATTGGCGCGCATGATTCCCATCAACACGGCAAAAGTGGCAAAATCAAACAGGGAGCTGAGGGCGCCAAAAACCAGCATGAAACGGCGAATGAAGTGAATATCCCAGCGGTGCGGGCATTCAATCCATTCCGGGTCCACATTATCATTGGCAATGGTCATTTCGGGCAAATCGGTCATGAAATTGATCAGCAAAATCTGTTTGGGGAGCATGGGGAGAAATGGCAGCAGCAGTGAAGCTCCGGCCATGCTGAACATGTTGCCAAAATTGGCGCTGGTGGCCATAAATACATATTTTAATGTGTTGGCAAAGGTTTTCCGGCCCTCAAGAATGCCCTGCTCTAAAACCTCCAAATCCTGATTTAAAAGGACAAAATCGGCGGCTTCCTTGGCCACATCCACTGCATTGTTGACCGAAATACCCACATCGGCGCTGTGCAAAGCGGGTGCATCATTGATGCCATCGCCCATGTACCCCACCACATGGCCGGTCTTTTTTAGGGCCAGGATGATGCGCTCTTTTTCATTGGGATCCACTTCGGCGAAGATATCCGTGCGTTCTGCCGCATGCCAGAGGGCTTCATCGCGCAGGATATCAATTTCAGCGCCAGTCAGGATGACAGGAGAAGCCAGCCCGACGGTTTCGGCCGTGTGGCGCGCCACCAAGCGGTTATCGCCAGTGATCACTTTTAATTTCACCCCCAGTTTTTGCAGGCGGTCAATGGTTTCTTTCACTCCAGTTTTGGGTGGGTCGATGAAGAGGATGAACCCAACAAAAGTCAGATCGGTTTCATCTGCCTTTGAAAAGGCGCATTTTTCATCCATTTGGCGCTGGGCCACGCCCAAAACGCGGTAGCCCTGTTCGCTCCAGGCAGCGTAAAGGGCATGCAGGTTTTGGAGAATAGGATCATCTATTAAAACTGCCTGCCCGTCGATCAGGGCAAATTTGCACACTTCAAGGATTTTTTCCAGCGCGCCCTTGCTGATAAGGAGATGTTTTTCGTTTTCCTGAACGACGATGCTGAGGCGCTTGCGGGTAAAATCATAAGGAATTTCATCCACTTTGACAACGCCGTGTTCCTCATCTTGAATGGAAGAGAGAATGGCTTCATCCAGAGGATTGGCCATGCCAGTTTGAAAATGGGCATTCAGCCAGGCGTACCGCCTGACCAGTGCGTTTTCCTGACCAGACGCATCGTAGGCATGATCCAGGCTGACCACGCCTACGGTCAGGGTGCCTGTTTTATCTGTGCAGAGGATATCCATGCTTCCAAAATTTTCAATCGCGGCCTGCCGGCGAACAATGACCCCATTTTTAGCCATCCTTTGTGAGCCTTTTGCCAGGTTGATATTGATGATGGCAGGCAGGAGCTGGGGGGTGAGGCCAACCGCCAGGGCGATGGAAAATAAAAGGGAATCGAGCGGCGGTTTTGAAAACAGCACATTGACGGCAAAAATAGTCACCACCAGAATCAGCATGACCTCTGTCAGCAGATACCCCAGTTTGCGAATGCCGCTTTCAAATTCAGTTTCAGGTGGACGCAGGGTTAACCGCCGGGCCACCTGGCCAAAGACAGTGCGGCCGCCGGTTTCAACAATCAACGCCCGGCCGCTACCGCTGCGCACATTGGTACCCATGAACACACAATTGGTGCGTTCGGCCAGAGAAGCCGCTGCCGCCATTTCACCGGGTTTCTTTTCCACCGGGAAGGTTTCGCCTGTGAGAACTGCCTGGTTGACAAAGAAATCTTTGGCTTCAAGCAAGACACCATCAGCAGGGATGAGGCTGCCCGCGGAGAGGATGACAATATCACCAGGGACGACTTCATCAGCCGGAATGGTCTTTTCTGCTCCGTCACGCAGGACAACCGCCTTGATGCTGACCTGGGCTTTCAACTTTTGGGTGGCATTGTTGGCATTATATTCCTGAACAAAACTGAGGATGGCGCTGGCGAAAATGATCACCAGGATGATGATGGCGTCGATCCAATCCTGAACAAAGGCAGAGATGATGGTGGCGGCCAACAAAATCAGGACGATGGGGCTGTTAAGCTGATTCAGGAATAAGAGGAGGGGGGATGTTTCAGAGTGGGTTTCCAGGCTGCCATGGCCATATTGGGATAATCTTTCCAGAGCCTGAGGGGTGTCAAGACCATTGGAATTAACTGCCAGGGTGGTCATCAGTTTCTGAATGGGCAAATTCCAGTATGAGTTGTGTTCAGAAGGGGGAAGAGGAGAGGTGGGCATAAAGGCTCCATCAAACAAGGAGATAATGATGTCTCTTTATTCTACCCCCAATTCCATTATTCTAACCGGGACCCGGCGTATGTCTGATCATCAGGGTGGGGAATCTTTCGTCAATCGTGATATTCGCATAGCCATATAAACTTCATATTTCACCAACTCTTTAGCCCCAAAAAAGATCTTTCAAACATATGCTTTTTAGGATTTGGGATATCATAGTTATGATGGCCTTAAATTTTATCTCCATTTTTGCTCTCTTTTGCGGATTGATTTCCTTTTCTGTTGCGGTGTATGCCTGGCAGAAACGTTCCACGCTGGGAACCCGTTCTTTTGCCTTGCTGATGTTTTTCATGACGATCTACATTTTGGGCTACAGCATGGAATTAGCCAGCCTGAACGTGGATACCATGCTGTTCTGGAGCAAAATTCAATATATTGGCATCGTTTCATTTCCTTGTTTTTTTCTCATTTTTGCCATGAGGTATACCGGCCATGATTACTGGGTTACAACCCGGAACAGGTTACTAATTTTTTTCCTGCCGGCAGTGTTGTTAGGCATTAAATTCCTGGATGACTCTCTGCACCTGATTTATGTTTCTGTGACAATAGATACCAGCGGTCTCATCCCCTTATTATCCATAACGCGCGGACCTCTATACTATATTGTGGTGGGATATAATTTGCTGGTAGTCACCATCGCCAACGGCCTGTTAATTCAGAAAAGGCGCTATGCCTCAGAGCTGTACCGCAAACAGACCAGAATCATCCTGGAGATGGCGGCCATCATCTATCTGATATATTTGTTTTACCTGACGGGTGTTCCCCTTTTCCCATCCTTGAAAGAACTGGACCTCAATCCGTTTGTCTACCTTTTATGGGGATGTGGCACGGGCTATGCCATTTTTCGCTACCGCCTGTTTGACCTGGCCCCCATTGCACGGGATGCATTAATTGAGAAACTGGGCGATGGGGTGGTAGTGCTGGATTTGCAAGCGCGGGTGATGGATGCCAACCCTGAAGCGTTGAAAATTTTCAATTGGATTGAAACGCCTTTGGGCCAGCGTATTGAAACGCTGCTTCCTCAATGGACTGGCCTGGATATGCTCAACCAGATGGCTGACTCAGCCAAAGACGAGCAGTCGCTTGAGAAAAATGGAAACGCATTCCATTATGAAGTGTCGATTTCGACCATCAATAACAAAAAAGGACTGAAGCTCGGCTGGCTGCTGGTGGCGCATGATATCACCTTGCGGAAGAACTTTGAAAAAGGCTTACGGGAAAGCGAAGAAAAATTTCACCGCATGACAGATACGACCGCCACTGGCATCTATATTTATTCCGGAAAAAGCCTGGCTGTCATCAATCCAGCTTTTCAGAAAATTACAGGATATTCTGAGGATGACCTGGTTGATATGGACCCGATGAATATTTTCCACCCTGATTTCCGTGAAATGGTGCGGCAGCGGACAGTCGCCCGCTTGCAGGGGAAAGAGGTGCCATCCCGCTATGAAGCCAAGATAATAACCCGAGAAGGCATTGAAAAATGGGTGGACCTGTCAGCAACCACCATCACCTATCAGGGACAGCCGGCCACCCTGGGCACTTTTCTGGATATCACCGAGCAAAAAAAGCTGGAAGACCACCTGCGCGCCAGCCAGAAATTATACCTGGGCATTGTAGAAAATCAAACAGATCCCATTTGTCGCTGGCTGCCTGACACTACCCTGACATTTGTTAACCGTGCTTATTGCGAATATTTCAACCTCAGCCTTGACCATGTGTTGGGTACCCGTTTTTTGCCAACCCTGCCTGAAGAAACCCAGGTTATCATTCAAGACGCTATTCATACGCTGATGAACCATGAAGCAGAAACCATCAGCAAAGAGGAAGTGAATATTGGTCCGAATGGCGAGAAACGTTGGATGGTTTGGGCGTACCTTCCGATTGAGGATGCAGATGGAAAGATTGTGGAATTCCAATCGGTCGGGCGTGATGTGACTCTGAGGAAACAAGCTGAACAGGCACTTCAACGGGCGAATGATGAACTTGAAAAGCGCCTGGAAGAAATTCAATCCCTGCAGGAGAGGCTTCTGGAACAGGCCATTCATGATGTTCTGACCGGCCTGTTCAACCGGCGCTATCTGGAAGAATCGCTGGAACGGGAAATTGCCAGCGCTGAGCGAGGTCATTATCCCATCGGCATCATTATGCTGGATCTGGATCATTTTAAGAAAGTAAACGACACTTACGGTCACAAGGGCGGCGATTTGGTTCTGCAAGCGGTGGGGAAGGTGCTGCGGGAAGCAACACGCCGCATGGATACGGCCTGCCGGCTGGGCGGCGAAGAGTTTGTGGTGGTGATGCCTGGGGCGACTCTGGAGGATACCTTTCAGCGGGCTGAAAATTTACGCCAGAAAATTGAAGCGCTGCAGGTGGATTACAATGGAAAAAATATGCGCGTGACCACCTCCATTGGCGTTTCTGCCTATCCGGAATACGGCCAGACGATGGATGAACTGCTGCACCGGGCAGATGAAGCGCTTTACATGGCAAAAAACAGCGGGCGCAATATGGTATGCGCATATAATAATGGTCAACAAGATTAACAGCCGAACATTCCAGCCTGATGGCGACCGAACCGCACAACAGCATACCTGAAAGTAGCATACTTTCAGGTATGCTAGATGGCCTGTCCTTTGAACTGGCTCATGTAGAGATTATAATAGAAGCCTTTTTGATCCAGCAGCGTCTGGTGACTGCCGCGTTCCACAATTTCACCATTTTGAATCACCAGCACCTGGTCGGCCTCGCGAATGGTGCTGAGGCGGTGGGCAATGACAAAACTGGTGCGTCCCTGCATCAGGTGCATCAGGGCATCCTGCAGGTGCTTTTCGGTGCGCGTGTCCACGTTACTGGTGGCCTCATCGAGAATCAGGATATCCGGATCGGCCAGCACGGCCCGCGCAATGGCCAGCAGCTGGCGCTGCCCCTGGCTCAGGTTGCTGCCGCGCTCGGCAAGAACGGTCTGGTAGCCCTGGGGCAGGCGGTGAATGAACATATCGGCGTTGGCCAGCCTGGCCGCAGCGCGCACTTCTTCATCGCTGGCCTCCAGTCGCCCGTAGCGGATATTCTCCATCACGGTGGCGGCAAAGAGAAAATTATCCTGCAGCACCAGCCCCAACTTGCGGCGTAAATCATCCTTGCGCACGCCTGCCACATCCTGCCCATCAATTTCGATAGTCCCGCTGTCGATATCATAGAAACGGGTGAGCAGGTTGGCGATGGTGGTCTTGCCGGCCCCAGTGGGTCCCACCAGGGCAATCATCTGGCCGGGAGTGGCTTCGAGGTTGACGTTTTTCAACACCAGGGTTCCGGGCTTGTAGCCAAACGATACATCCTTCAACCTGACATGGCCCTGAATCCGTTCCATGGCAACGGCTGTCGGAGAATCACTTTCCGGAAGCTCATCCATGGTTTCAAAGACCCGCTCAGCGCCGGCCAGTGAGGCCTGGATGGAAGCGAAGAGTTGAGCAATCATATTGAGCGGACGGCTTAGCCGCCCGGAATAAGAGATGAACGAGGCAATTTCGCCCACCGTGGCCAACCCCTGCACGGCCAGCCAGCCCCCGGTGCAGGCCACCACGCCCAGGCCCAGGTTGCCGATCATATTCATCACCGGCCCCATAAAATTAGTCAGCACCCGGGCACGGAGGGCGGCCTTTTGCAACTGGCGGTTGACGGTGGAAAACTGCGCCACGCTGAGCTCTTCGCGCACAAAAGCTTTGACCACCTGCTCTCCGCTGATGGTTTCCTCAATGATCCCGTTCAATTCTCCCAGAAGTTTCTGGGTATGGCGGAAGCCAGAACGGGTGCGGCTGGCAATCATGCGCGTCAGGAAGAAGGTGAGGGGCATGATGACCAGGCTGACGACGGCCAGCGGCACATTCATGATAAAAATGATGATGATGACACCCACCAGGCTCAACACATTGGAAAGTAGCTGGCTGGCATTGGTCGCCAGAATGTTGCCAATGCTCTCCAGGTCATTGGTCAGGCGGCTCATGATGTAGCCGTGGGCATGCTGGTCGAAGTAGCGCAGGGGCAGGGCCTGCAGGCGGGCGAACAGGTCTTCGCGCATATCGCGCACCGCGCGCTGCGCCACGCCGGCCATCAGGTAGGTTTGCAGCCAGGTGCCGGCAGAAGCCAGGATGTACGTGAGCAGCATCCATCCCAGCAGCTGTGCCAGACCAGGCAGATCGCCTGTGTTGATGTAGGTATCCAGAGCCAGGCCCATCAGGTAGGGGCCGAGCAGATCGGCAATGGAGGTGAGGATCACCAGCAGGGCGGTGCCGGCCAGCACCCAGCGCTGCCGTTCCAGGTAACCCCACAGGCGGCGCAGGGTGGCGCGCGCATTCTTGGATTTGGGTGAATCCTGCAAAAAGGCCATCGGTGGACCGCCGGGGCGCAGGCCGATGGGCGGCGGGTTGGCAGGGGCGGTACGGCGGGCTTCAGTCATGACTGCCTCCATTTCCCAGTTGAGAATCATAAATTTCGCGGTAAACCGGGCTGCCGGCCAGCAATTCGCGGTGGGTGCCTTCGGCCACAATCTGGCCGTCATCCAGAACCAGGATTTTATCTGCATTGAGCACGGTGCTGATGCGCTGTGCAATGACGAAACTGGTGCGGTTTTGCATGATGACCTCAAGGGCAGCCTGAATTTTCGTTTCGGTTTCGATATCCACGGCGCTGGTGCTGTCATCCAGGATGAGGACGGCCGGTTTAAGCAGCAGGGCGCGGGCAATGGCGATGCGCTGTTTTTGCCCGCCGGAGAGATTGACCCCGCGCTGACCCAACTGCGTATCATATCCTTCAGGCATCGCCTGGATAAAATCGTGGGCCTGCGCCGCTTTTGCTGCGGCAATCACTTCATCATCACCTGCCTCCGGCCGTCCGTAACGGATGTTATCGCGAATGGTGCCGCTGAACAGAACTGTTTCCTGCAGGGCAATGCCAATATTGCGGCGCAGCACAGCCTGATCAATCGTCCGGATATCCTGGCCGTCTATGGTGATACGTCCGGAGGTGACATCGTAAAAACGTGGGATCAGGCGCACCAGGGTGGATTTTCCGGCGCCGGTGGTGCCGAGCAGGGCCACGGTTTGCCCCGGCTCAGCTACAAAATGGATGTTTTTGAGGACCGGGTCGCCGTTCTCGCCTTTATAGGTGAAAGTGACATTTTCAAAGGCCACGCGGCCGCACGGGGTAAAATGGGTCAGAGCATGGGCCTGGTTGCGCACCTGGGGCTGGCTGTCCAGCACTTCCTGGATGCGTTTGGCGGAGGCCTCGGCGCGGGCAAGCTGCAGCACCATCTGGCTGACCATGATCAACGAGAAAAGGGTGGTGGTCAGGTAGTTGATGAAAGCAACGATCTGTCCGGTTTGCATCTGGCCGGCGGTGACCTGAATGCCGCCAAACCACAGCACGCCGATGATGCCGATGTTCATGGTGAGCATCATGAAGGCCGGCATGATGGCCACGGTGCGGGCTGCGCGGGTGGACTGGCTGGTGAGGTTTTCATTGGCCTGCCTGAAACGCGCTTCTTCATGCCGGGCGCGGACAAAGGCCTTGACCACCCGGATGCCGGCCAGGTTTTCCTGCATGACGCCGTTGAGCGCATCCAGGCGTGTCTGGACGACAGTGTAGAGGGGGGTGGCCTTGTTGACAAACCAGATGACGGTGACCAGTTCGATGGGCATCAACAGAAGCGGCAAAAAAGCGAGCTGCGGACTGGTGATGACAGCCATGATCAGGCTGCCGATCAACAGTAGCGGGGCGCGCACCATAATGCGCAGAATCATCAGCAGGGCATCCTGCACCTGGGTGACGTCATTGGTCAGGCGGGTGATGATTTGCCCGGTTTCCAGTTCATCAAGGTTGCCAAACGAAAAGGTCTGCACATGCCGGAACAAAGTTTCGCGCAGGTCCGCGCCAAAAGCCTGAACGGTGCTTTCAGCGAAGAAACCATTGGACATGCCGCCCAGGGCGCCGATGATGGCCAGGCCAAACATCAAAAGGCCGGTCTGCAGCACCAGATTCAAATCCAGCCTGGCAATGCCCTCATCAATAATGCGTTCCACCATGCGCGGCTGCATCAGGTCCATGGTCACTTCAACGGTCATGAGCAGAGGGGCAATCAGCACCCAGCGCCAGTAGGGTTTGACAAACCGCATCAGCCTGAGGCTGGCCAGTTGGAATAAAGACCGTTTTTCTTCTTGTTGAAGGGATGAAACGGCCATTTTATATGTCCTCAATTTCTTTGTTGATCACCCGGATCAGGTTTTCGCGGATGCGCTGCAGGTAAGCACGCAAAACAATCCGTTCCTCATCATTGAATCCCGCGAAGCTCTCGGCCTCCATCGTGCTCCATACCATTTGCAGCTCTGTAAATACGGCGCGTCCGGCTTCGGTGAGGAACACCCGCGAAATGCGCTGATCGCTGTCATCCGGCTGGCGCAGCACAAACCCGGTTTTCTCCATGCGCTGGATCATGCGGGTGATGGTGGCGGGAGTGACGCCGAGGCGAGCGGCCAGTTCGCCGTGGGTCAGGCCGTCCCGTTCCTGCAGGGCAAAAAGGACGGGCGGCTGGCCGCGGTAGAGGCCCAGCCCATCCAGCAGTTCGTGGGCGCGATGGTGGTGCAGGCGCGAAACCTGGGCCAGCAAAAAGTCGAGGGTTTGAGGTTCAGGGTGTTGTGAATGCATGAGCACACCTTTGTCGAAATAATTTAGCTGACTAACTATTAGTCGGCTAAATTATAGGCCTGCATCCTTGTCCTGTCAAGCCCGCATTGGTTTGAGGCAGACAAACAGGTTATTCAAACGCCTCATCTGCGGGTATAATTCGAAGGATCAATCATTTCGCAAACCATGGAGATTTTTCATGCCAACCTTAATTCACCGCCGCGTGGCTGAAGCTCAGGCCGGAACCAATCCAACCGTCATTTGCCGCATGCCATCGGGGTGGGCGGTTATGTGCGATGCGCAGTTTTTACGCGGTTATTCCCTCCTGCTGCCAGACCCGGTGGTTCCGGATATCAACGCCATGAACAAGGAACAGCGCACGGCGTTTTTATACGATATGACCGTGATTGGAGATGCTCTTCTGGAAGTGACCGGGGCGTTTCGGATTAACTACGAGATTTTGGGCAATCTCGATCCGGCGCTGCACGTCCACATCATTCCCCGCTACCTTTCCGAGCCCGAAGAAAAACGCAAGGGACCGGCTTTCTTTTATGACAGAGCGTTTCGCGAGTCCAACCCGTTTGACCCGCAGCGGGACCGGGACCTGATGCAGCAGCTGGCGGCCGCCATTCAACGCAGAAGCTGACCGTGCCAGACCAACAAAGGCCTTCACCTCAAAAATTCATAGTAAGACCAGATTTGCCGCGAATGAGGGCGGAAAAAATGAGAAAAATGCATACCAGCCCCGTATTCTTTTTTTTGAACCTTCTGATCATCCTGAGCCTGGTTTTGGGTGGTTCCGTGAAGGAAGCCAGTGCTTCATTTACGGCATCCAATCATCAGGATGCTTCTGCTTCCAACGGATCCTTCAATTCCGCAGATCAAGCCGGCCAGACCTGGAAACAAACAGGCTGGTTCTCCATCATTTGGGGAGACAGCCAGGACGGCATATCAGATATCACTTATACGTTGACTGATGCGCAGGGGCAGGTGACCACCCTGTTGCTGGATGAAAAACTGGCCGGATCCATTGGCGGCGTGCTGGCCATCAACCAGCAATATATTTCTATCGAGGGCGTCCAGATCTCATCGGATGATCAGAACGGCAGGACACAGAACCTGGTTCAAGTGAGCGCGATAGAGAAAACCGCTGCCCCGCTGGCGCCTGATCGGCAAAAGAAAGACCTGGCCTCTGTGATTGGCTCAAAGCCCTGGGTGTCCATCATGTGCAAATTCAGCGATCAGGCTGGGGAGCCTAAAAATTTGAGCTTTTTCCAGGGCATGTATGCCGACACCAAGCCTGGACTGGACCATTACTGGCGTGAACTTTCTTATGATCATGTCAATGTCAACGGCAGCACGGCCAGCGGCTGGTTTGTTCTGCCGCATCCGGAATCTTATTACAACCCGACTGACAAGGGACAGGGAACTGATTTAAACACCCTGGCCGATGACTGCATCGGCGCGGCGGATGCTTCAATCAATTTTTCCATTTACTCCGGCATCAACATGATGTTCAACACCGATTTTGACAACGGCTGGGCCTGGGGTGGGGGACGCTATATGAGCCTGGATGGAGTCAGCCGGTTTTGGAGCACCACCTGGGAACCGCCGTGGGCCTATTCGGATATTTCGGTGATTGCCCACGAGATGGGTCACGGCTTTGGCCTGCCGCATTCTTCCGGCAATTACGGGCAGGTATATGATAACGCCTGGGATGTGATGAGCCAGGACCGTTTCAATTGCGGCGCTGCCCGCGATGCCACTTACGGCTGCATGGCGCAGCACACCATTTCTTACCACAAAGATATGCTGGGCTGGATCCCGGCAAATCAAAAATTTACAGCTGGCATCGGCACTTCCACCATCACCCTTGAACAGCTCGCCTTGCCGCAAACGGCCAACTATAAAATGGCAAAGATTCTCATTGATGGCTCCAGCACGCATTACTATACCCTTGAAGCGCGCAACCTGACGGGATACGATGTCAAGGTGGCCGGCAAAGCCGTGGTCATTCATGAAGTGGACACCACCCGCGACCGGCCTGCCCGCGTGATAGATATGGATAATAACGGCGTCACAGGCGATGATGGCGCCATGTGGAGGGTGGGTGAAACCTTCTCGGGTGCATCAGGCATCTCGGTGAACGTGGTCACATCCACTGCCAGCGGTTTTCAGGTTTCCATATATATTCCCGGCCACACCATTTCTGGCAATGCCGGCGTGGCCAGCGCCACCCTGAATTTTACGGATGGACTGCCTCAGGAAGTTACGGCTGACGCTTCAGGAACGTATGCCTTTATGGTGTCTCAGGGTTGGAGCGGAACGGTAACCCCATTTAAAACCGGCTATACCTTCTCTCCAACCAGCCGGAATTATGCCAGTGTAACGGCTGATTACACCAATCAAAATTACTCGGCCAGTAATGTGGGCGCCTTCCCATTGACCGTTAATAAAAGCGGAACAGGAACGGGTACCGTCACCAGTTCGCCGGATGGCATCAACTGCGGCGATACCTGCACGGCAGATTTCACCGCCAGTTCATCTGTCATTCTGACTGCCGCAGCGGAAACAGATTCAACCTTCACCGGTTGGAGCGGCGCCTGTTCAGGCACAGGCACCTGCACAGTGTCCATGACAGGCACCCAGACCGTGACGGCCACATTTGTAAACAGCATCTGTTCCCCGGCGCGCACCATTTCGAGAGGTGAATGGCACAGCAACCGCAATGATGCGGCAGGCTCGACAGACGTGATCGACACATACCCGATCATCCCATGGAACGAAAGCGGGCCTGAATATGTTTATTCATTTACTGCGGATACATCTGGCAGCATTCAGGTCAGCCTGTCGAGCATGACCGCCGACCTGGATATCTTTGTTTTGGACGGCGGGAGCGGGATGTGCAGAGCTTCCAATGCCATCGCGGCCGGAGACCGCAGCGCGAGTTTTACGGCCCGGAGCGGACATGTTTATTACTTTGTGGTGGATGGTTACAACGGCGCCACCGGTCATTACACCATTTTTGTACCGGCAGCCTCGTATACCATTTCCGGCAGCGCCGGGGTGGCCAGCGCCACCCTGACTTATGAGGATGGCGTGACAAAGACGGTGACCGCCGCCGAAGATGGCACTTATTCGATCCAGGTGCCGTATTTATGGTCTGGGACGATTACCCCGGCCAGGCAGGGTTACACTTTTTCGCCAGCAAACCGGAGCTACAACCTCATTTCCGGCAATCAGACGGGGCAAAATTATGCCACCTCGGCCGTCACATTCACCATTTCGGGAAATGCCGGCACAGCCGGAGTCATCCTGACTTATGAGGATGGCGTGACAAAGACCGTCACGGCGGATGGCAGCGGCAGTTACAGCCTCCAGGTATCTTACAACTGGTCGGGCACGGTGACGCCTGTAAAGGATGGATATTATTTTTCGCCGGCCAGCAAAACGTATACCCTGGTGCGAGAAAATCACAGCGGCGATCATTACACGGCTGTCAAAGAAATGTATATCCTTTTCCTGCCATTTTTGTCGCGCAATCTCTTTTCACCATGAAAGGCGCGAGCCTGAAACGGCTTGATTGGAAAAGAGAACAGGGATAGAACAAAGCCAAAATTGTTCGGCTTCATGTCCACTGAGTGGCTGCCAGCAGGCGCCTGGTAGGGTGTTCAGTCTCGTTCCGCAGCAGGGGAGGGGAGGTCCGCAGGGCCTTTTCTCTCCTTTTTTGTTTCAATAAATAAAACGTTTCCGTCCAGCGAAAAACAGAATCCCGATGACACACCATCCTTCGGCCCCCAAAAAAAATGTGTTTTAAGTGGGGTAGGGGGCTCTTGCGCAGCAATAGCAAAACCACGCATAACAAGTAAAACCTGCAAATAGATGACAAGAAGGTATATTCACCGCAATGTGGTGTTGATTCAGCCTGCGCCTGTGAGGGCTAAAAAAAATCCCTGAAAACGGGTTAAGAAGGGGCTTTTGTAGGTTTATTCCCCCTTATAAATGCTTTCGATAATATATTTTATCGAAAGCATGAACCCGGAAACCCCGCTTATCCCCCCTTTCTCCTGCCCCGGTTTTTCTGAATGTGCATTGGATGGTAAATGCCTTTTAACGTTGCTGGACCTGTGCTTCTCTTGCGGCGAGGACTGGCGCGGGAATGTTAAGGCTCTCCCCTCTCAAGCCGGCCCCCTTCTGCGGCGGGATGAGCTATGTTTGATAATATAAATAGAACAAACGTTATATGAAATGCAGCAGGAAAGGCCGGCAGGAAAATAAAACGGGCGGGACCAAAAAAGGCCTCGCCCGTGTTGTGTCTTGTTTTTTCATTTCCATTCACTGCCCCCGTTCCCTTTCAGTATGCTTGATTCTCCCATGGCACAGAATAGGTGGAAGACGGCTCAAACCGATGAGTGGTCCACAGCTGGCCAACGCGCCAACCAATCCACCCAATCCCAGGCAGCACTCCTGCACCCACCCCCATTACCAGCCACTGTCTTTCTGCCATCATGTAAGCATGATGACATGGCTGCCATGAGAAATCAATTCTTCGGCGCGTAATAAAACCCACCAACAAGAATAAGCACTGCCCCTTGTTGCTGACAATACTTACTCATATTGTCTCGAGGACTACCGACCATGTCTTCTTCATCTTGATACACAAATCGAGCGCCTCGAATCAGCTGCTCAAGCAGTGACGCCATCTCCTGGTTGATAGTTGCTTTGGAATCAGGATTCAGGCCTTTTGCTTCTAAAGGAATAAGCAAAGACACAGCCGACCCTGGAATTCTCTGACTGGGATCTTTGGCCAATTCAATCAAGGCTTGATCCAAAGTGGCATCGTTGAATATGTTAACCCAGTTGTAATGTACGTTATCTGGCACCAGTATCACCAAAGGTTTGTAAATAGTATCAAGCACCACTACTCTCCCCACTCCTTCAGCGGTTGCTGCTCCCACAATTCTAGCCGGATTCTCTGAAAGGTTCTCGAGATCTATTTGTAGATTCATGCCTCCAAATATTTGGTTTGATTTACTCGAAGACACACCTATTCTCGTGTCTTTCTCATTTCCTGGTTTCGCTTCCTTGTGGACACTGGCAACATCAGCATAGAGCTGGCGAACAAACTCTTCTGGAATCGACAATCCATCCGCAGCAGCGTCATACTCCGTCCCAACCACCCGGTACTTGACGGCCTCTTCCAGGTTGAATGAACCATCCGGATTTACAAACGGAGTCATGTCTGTCTCAGAAACCCATTTGCCATCCTTGTACTTTGCCACGGTCACTTCCTGGCCGCTGCTCATCTTTCCCACCAGAGAAGGAACCCCCTCCACGATCTTAACGGAAACTTCTTTTGAATGCGCGTCCACATACCCCTGCCAAAAGCTGCCCAATTCCGGCAGCGGAGCTTCGGTTGGCGTGGGGGTGAATGTGATTGTTGGCGTGAGAGTCGGCTCCGGCGTAGCCGTAACCGTGGGTTCCGGCGTGAACGTGGGCGGTACGGCGGTGGCCGTGGGCTGAACGACCTGGGCCATTTCAGTCGGGGCAGCTCCCCCACCCTGGGAGGCGCAGGCGGCAAGGAGGGTTATGAGGATAAGGGGGGCAATCAACAGAAAGAATTTACGCGACATTTTTCATCTCCACCACAAAGAAGGTTGTTTCAAGTATACCGCAAAAAAGCCCCCTCCCCTGCTCAGGTGGCGCGTTGGCAGACGATAATTGGCACGGCTTTGAAGAATTGCGCCAGCATATCGCCGCACAAATATCGGTATCGGATGTATAATAATTATAAGCATCCGATACGAAAAGGCTTTCATGATGATTGAACAAAGATTGCTCACCAGGATTGAAAAGAAGAAAGCCCAGCTGGACCTGCTGCGGCCCTTCCCGGCTGCATCCGTGGCCCGGCTGCGCGACCAGCTGATGGTTGAATGGGTATATAATTCCAATGCCATCGAGGGCAGCACCATCACCCTGCAGGAAACCCGCCTGATTCTTGAAACCGGACTGACCATCGGAGGGAAATCCCTGCGCGAGCATTTTGAGGTGATTAACCACCGGGATGCAATTGGCTGTGTCGAAAACCTGGCCAGGTCAACGGAACCTGTAACGCCTTTTCATGTCCGCCAAATTCACCAGCTTGTCCTATCGCGCATTGACGATGAAAACGCTGGCCGGTACCGCGAAACCCAGGTGCGAATTGCGGGTACGGCCTTCATTCCACCTGAATCATGGCAGGTGCCGGCTCTAATGATGGAATGGGGGGAATGGCTGGCGGCTGAGGAAAAAGCCAGCCATCCAGTAGAACTGGCAGCACTGGCTCACCACCGGTTGGTGGCGATCCACCCTTTTATTGATGGAAACGGACGAACCGCCAGATTAGTCATGAACCTGATCTTGATGCGCGCCGGGTATCCACCGGCTGTGATTCAGCGGATCAACCGGCGGCAGTATTACCAGGTGCTCCATCAGGCGGATGCTGGCAAGCCGGCCGCGCTGGTTAATTTTATTGGCAGAGCAGTGGAATCCAGCCTTAACCTGTACCTGGAGGCCTGCCGGCCAGTGCTGGCTGCCCCTGGACCGGAAGAGGAGTGGATATCGCTGCAAGAGGCTGCCGAGGGAACCCCCTACTCCCAGGAATACCTGAGCTTGCTGGCCCGGACAGGGAAGCTTGATGCGGCCAAGCGGGGGCGCGTGTGGACCACAACCCGCAAAGCGGTGGAAGCGTATCGGAAAACGACCGGGAAAAGCTAAATCGGGTTTAGGGTTGCTGCTGCCATGCTTTCGATAACTTGTGCTATCATTAACGCATCAACCCGGTTATATTGTTCTGGAGGAAACGGGCATGTCAGAAAATCTTAGTATAGAGAGCTGCGCGAGGGATTACCTGAGATCGGTCGAGCAGGCGCGGAGCGCCAATACCCACAAAACCTATTCCAACGGGATCCACCTTTTTATGAAAACGCTGGAAGAACACGGCATCAAACCTGCCGTCACCTTCCCCACCGAACTGCCGGAAGAAGCCATCGCCTGGTTTGCCCAGGATTTGAAGGGACTGGCGCCGGCCACCGAAAGGCTGTACATTGTGGCTGCCAACGGCTTCTTTCAATACCTGGCCGCGGAAGGCCTGTCGCCGGTCAACCTGCCGAGGGTTCACCTGCTTATCAAGCAGCGCACCCGCCGGCCGGGAATCCGGCTGCCCCAATTCCCCATCGAAGACATTGAAACCGTGCTGAAATACGCCGACGGCCTTCACCGCCACCCTGCAGAAGATGACGCGGAAAAGCTGCGCAACTACCGCGACCGGGCCTTCCTGATCACCCTGGCCGACACCGGCCTGCGCGTGCATGAAATCTGCGCGCTGCGCCGCGGCGATGTGGACTGGAACGAAGGCCAGGCGGTCATCATCGGCAAGGGCGACAAACAGGCGGTGGTGCGTTTTTCCAACCGCTCGATGGTCGCGCTGAAAGAATACCTGGCCTTGCGCGCGCCGCTCCTGGACGGCAAGAGCGGCCGCGCGCTGGGCTCCCTGCCCCTCTTTTCGCGCCATGACCGCGGCGCCGGCGCGAAAGTGAAGCCCATCACCACCACCACCGGGCGGGATATTGTGACCGAACGGGTGCGCGAAGCCCTGGGCGAAGAAGCGGTGGGCAGCATCACCCCCCACTCGTTCAGGCACTACTTTGTGACCACGGTGCTGCGCGTGACTGGCAATCTGAAGGTGGCGCAGGAGCTGGCACGGCATGAGAATATCTCCGTCACCACCCGCTACTCGCATCTGCTGTCGCGAGAATTGGACCAGCAGTATAACGATATTTTTAATGAACGGGACCGGTAGCCTCCCTGCCGCAAAACGGCGCGGTGATCAACCGGCTTTCTTTTCAGGCGCATGAGACGCGGCATAGACCTGCTCATACAGCGCCACCAGGCGTTCCAGGGGATCCCAATTGGCCCATTGATCATAGTCATCCTGGCGGGGGCGCTCGCGGTTCAGGGCAAAGGTGGCCAGGCGCATCACCCGCCAGTTGACCCGCCCGCGCCGGGCCACCCGCCTGGCTGCAAAAAAGTGCAGCGAGCACAAAATCAGCGCCTGCCCGCCCCGGGCGGTGAAACCGCTCACATTCTGGTTGTCATCGAGCCAGCGCCCGCAAACATCGCACTGCACCTCATCCGGCATGTCCGCCTCCTTTCGCTGCGCGCACCTTCCCTTTTCAAATGTGAAACACGCCGGCCGGCACCGCCTCTTCCCGCTTTGCTGCCTCTGCCACCTTACGCCGCATGATTCTGGCCTGCAGTTCGCCCCTGGAATCTGGCTCGCCGGCCTGGCGATCACACGCCTGCAGGGCTGCCAAAAAGGCCGGGTAATCCTCCACCCCGCCCGCTTCCAGAAGATCAATGATCAGCATCATGCCGGCGAAAATTTCATTTAATTCCGCTGAATATTCCCAGTTGGAACTCAATGCAGCCCGCCTCTCCCGTGCGCTGATGGCCTCACAGGCAGCCTTCAATTCTCTGATCGCGCTTGCCCTAAATTCAGAAAAATCCACTTCCATAAAGGTAAACCTCCTGCAAAATCATCCTGGCACAAAGCTGGGGATGGTTGCTATGCCTGATATTGATGGAGCTGCCTGGCCAGGCATTCTCGCACCGCCTGGCGCAGCTCTGCGGGAGCCAGTACCTGGCTTTTGATCAGCAGATTCCAAAAATCGCGCATGGCGTTTTCAAACGAATACATATTCAAGACCACTTCCACCTCATCCCCACAGGTTCGGGCGGCATTGTTTTCATAATGCCGCAGCAGGTAAGCTTCATCCGCGGGAATGCGCAGGGTCACCGGATACTGCTCGGCCGCCTGGCGTTCCGAGCGGAAGGCATTGAGACTGGATTTAAAATAAGTGTCAAGAGAAAAGCCTTCAGGCAGGATAAAGAAATCATCCATGGGAGTGCAGGAAAGAATGCGCTCGCATTTAAACGTGCGCAGGCCGCCGCTCATTTCACAATAAGCCACCAGATACCAGTCCATATCCTTCACCACAATACCGTAAGGGTGGACCGTGCGGTTGGAAATATGCTGATCCATCTTGCGATACTGGATGGCGCATTTCCGTGATTCCCAGATGGCTTTCAGCAGCGCATCCATATGCCTGAGCGGGCTGCGCTCACCCCACCAGGGAGAATCATCCACATAGAACCGGCTGATGCGGTTTTTCACCTCGGCGGCTTCAGCATGAGCCAGCAGTTTCTGCAATTTCAGCAGCGAGGCATTCACCCCCAGGGCCAGAGCGCTGCCGCGGTTCGCCTTGACCCCCATGCCATTTAAGAAAAGACAGACCATCTCATCCATGTTGAGCTGTTTGAGTCCGGTCTGATAGCCCCCCGCCAGCGAAAGCCCGCCGTGAGGTCCCGGTTCAGCGACAATGGGAATGCCGGCCTCGCAAAGCGTATCAATATCGCGGTAAATGGTGCGCGGCGAGGTTTCAAATTGCCCGGCCAGCTCTCTGGCCGTGACCCTGCCCCTGTTTTCAATGGTCAGCAAAATGGACATTAACCGGTGTAAACGCATGTTTTGAGATCTTTCCAGAAAGTCAAAAAAAATTGTTGACAGCTTAATGTCAACAACAATAGTATATCCTGTTTTTACAGCTCCGTGATGGGGTCCATTAAACTTCAAAGTTCAGAAAGGGAAGATGAGATGAAAGTAGCAATTTTGGGCACCGGTTTTGGCGCCTACCATGTTGAATTGCTGAAGAAAGTTGAAACCGTGGAGGCCATTTGTGTCTTCGGGCGCAACCCGGAAAAATTGGCTGCGTTGAAGGAAAAATTTAACGTGGACACCACCACCGATATGGAGAGCATCTGGCGCGACCGGAATGTGGAACTGGTGGATGTGTGCCTTCCAGGGCCCCTGCATCGCGATGCTGTGATACGCTCGCTGGAGAATGGAAAACACGTCTACTGCGAAACGCCCTTCGCCCTCACCCAACCAGATGCCCGGACGATGGCTGAAACAGCCAGGCAATCTGGCAAAATGGCCTGTGTAGATTTATTTCTCCGTTTTGAGATGCCCTATGTATATCTACACGAAAAATGCGCGCGGCAGATCTACGGCCCCCTGAAATCCTTCCGCATCTTCCGTAAAACGCCCCCCATCTGGGGCGACCTGGGGCCTGCCAATATCGTCACCAACCTGATGATCCACGATATTGACTTTGTCACCTGGCTGTGCGGGCGGCCGCTGTCTGTGCAGGCCAGCCTGGTTCCCGGCCAGCCCGGCCAATGCGCGGTGATTGGACGCATGCACTATGACAACTGTTTTGTGGAAGTGACCGGCTCATCCATGATGCCCGTTTCCAGCCCATTCGCTGTGGGGTATGAAGCCGTTTTCGAAGATGCCGTGATCCAGTATTTTGAGGATGGCTATCCTGACAGAGTGGTGAACGCATTACAGGTATTCACGACCGCCGGGGTCGAAAAAATGGAGATCCCCCAGGAAAACTGCTTTGAAAAAGCCATCCGGCATGCAGTGGAATGCGCACAGCACGGCGTTCAACCCATCCACAGTATGGGTGAAGCGGCTGTGTCCATCGAAGCCGCGCTGGATATGCAAGCCCAAATCATCATTTAGCCTCAGGCGGTCAGGTTATGGGGTCTGGCTGTATCTTTTTCACCGCATTGATTACCGGACACTTTTCGGCTCCAGGGTAAAAGAGACTGGAATATCCAGCTCCTCGTTAAGGAGATAATCCAACCAAGCTAGACCTAACCGGAAAAGGCTCCAGTCACACCGATCTGCACGATG
>Ga0209311_1000204_pt1 | contig 62369 bp, 162 predicted proteins | sample AD_UKC045_MetaG_FD_184417 | JGI IMG/M metagenome (GOLD analysis project Ga0209311, IMG submission 184417) | Active sludge microbial communities of municipal wastewater-treating anaerobic digesters from USA - AD_UKC045_MetaG (SPAdes) (version 2) | ecosystem: Engineered > Bioreactor > Anaerobic >...
GATTGTCTCATTAATTCTTCTCCGTTATAGGTCGTTCAGATTCACCTTCTAGTATTACAGGGGCATCTGCTTTTAAGCTAATTACTAAATTTTTAGTTCTAGAAACGAAATCCATTTCCCAACAAATATATTCTACATCTTGAAGCTTTTCACCCTTATCAGAAACAACATAAGTACCATCAATTGTACCATCAGAAATAACTTTTAATCTCATTTTAAAAACCTCCAATTATTTATATAGATTAAAAAAGAAGAATGTAAAGATACTAACCGAAATTTCTTTGGGCCAAGATCGGAACACTATCTCTATACCAATCGATCGTATTGATAGAGCCTCGGTGGCCACTCATTCTGGTGGAGTCCCCTTCCAAACATAAGCGTATCTCTAGGCCTTAGTACATTCTTCATTGGCAGTGTTGGGCCTCGAACCCAATGTATCCCAGAACGGACTCGAACCGCTTCTTCACCTCGTCAGGTGTGACAACCCAGTCTCACTGCCTAATACCTATTTTATTTATACCAATAGGGTGTTCCCCTATTCCCCCAATCTGCTAAATGTTGCTTTTCTTTCATATAATAATTTCTGTAACTTTCTACTGGATCATCTGTTTTGCAATAATCAGGCATTGCTAATGCAAATGGAGTTAATTCTTTATCTGGTAATGCTAATATAGTAACTGGTAATCCATATAATACTTTTACTGCACCATGATGAGTATGATTTGGATGATTAAATCTTAATCTCCATTCTTTCTGTAATTGTATTGTTAAACAATACAACCAAAAGAAATTTTTTCTACTTTCCATTACCCATTTAACACAAGGATGATTCTTATGCGTTATTTTATAACCTATATCCAGACCCGATAATCTACAGGCAGTAGAAATGATCTGAACAGATTCTGTTATCATTTTTACGAGATGACGGTTATTATGATATTGTGCACATTTCTCCAAATCATAATCTAATATAAATATATTCATAATATATATCGAATATAATTTAAATTCTTACTGCTTTTTAGTTAGATTTATAGAATTAGGATCGCACTCATATTTAAAAGAGCACATCCAAATTTCACCATTATAAGTGCAATCACAATGATAATCACCTGGTTTTAATTTACAAGGAGCATGATTAATAGCATCTTGACATGCTTCTCTATCTGTATCTCCTTTGCCAGATTGAACACCAGCACCTATAGCAAAAAGAGAAATAGTAATTAAACTAAAAAGAATAGTAAGAGTTTTTTTCATATAATTTACTCCATTATTTTAATTTGATTAATTAGAATAGGAAAAGGTATTACTTTTGCTTGAATATTTTCTTGTATAAATAGCTGAAGCATATTTTCTGCACCAACAGGATTTTGTGTATGAATAATGATTTGTGTGTTTTTAATATCCTCAGATCTATACGTAGTAAGAAATCTAACAAATTGATAACCAGTATTCCAGAAATCCGAATCTACATAAATCTCACCGCCAAGATCGTGATCTAAAAGAATAGAATCAAAAGGTCTATTTTTATCAAACTTTTCTTTTGCTTCTTTTACATCTATAGCATGAATTATAGTATGATCTTTAAGAATAGATTTGAATGCTATCATTCTATCAGGATTATCTTCTAATATAAATATTTTCATTTGCAACACTTTTTTATTTTATTTTTACTTCTATTATATCTAGCATACTCTTCTTTCCAAAATTCTGTATATGTTAGTGTATCGGGATTCCAGATAGCATCTGCTATTTCTTCAGTTGAAGTAGGAATAGATTCTTCATTATATTCTACACCACAATATCTGCATTTACTATCTTGTAAGTGTGCACCACAAGATTTGCATCTCATATTTAATTACCTTTTACTTCTATATTTTCTATTTAATTCAATAATCTTATCTTTCATTTTATCTGAATAAGATTCTTGTGTCAACATATTATTCAAAAAATCTGATTCCCAATTATTGAATTTTTCGGAATATAATTCAATTAAAGATTCTACTATTGCATGATGATTTATTTCTTTCATATTTTACTCACAAAATATTTTACAAAGTAAAACTATAATCCAAAAAATAAAAGCTATACCAGCAAATGCTATCCCAGTTAAATAGGATAGAATTATAATCATTGTTTCCATCTCATGACCGCAGGAATCTCTCCAGAAAGCAAATACTATAAATATTATAGAAATTAGTGTTAAGATAATAGTTGTTATTAATAATATCATTTCTATTATCTAGTTTCTTTTTGTAAAGGCTGAGAACAAAGTTCATTTCTAATTTCTCTTAAGTTTTTGCATAATACTTCTACAGTATAATAAAGAGTATTTAATCTATCTTGTAGTTCTAATAAATCACCTTTAGAAGCATAACATTTTTTTGTATCTGTGTTATCATCAGAAGACATAGGTTTGGGTTCAACTACAGAATTCTGAATATCAGTAACAAGAGTTTCACACCCAAGTATTACTTCAGAAATTTGTTTTGTCTTAAAATGTAATTTTGAAACTAAAGGTTCGGTAGTCGTGTTTGTATTCATTTAAAATCTCCTTTATTTTTTATTCATATAAATCCAACCATCAATAACCCATTGACAATATTTCTCATGGTCTTTACCATACCATCCACAAGAATATGGATGCTGTGATTCAATTAAGACTCAATAAATCTCCAATGAAATCCGCCACACACTTCTCTTTTTCCTCTACAGCATTTTGCAATATTGTGCCCATCTACTTTATATTTTCTTTCTGCTTCTGAAATAGAATTAAATATTTCTAATGTTTCAATATTTTGAACAGCCATTGAATTTTTTGGTATAAGTCCTTTATGACTTTCACTTAAACTTTTTCTATGTTCATCCGAAAGTTTCTTTCCTGTTAACGCTTTAGATATTTTTTGATTATGTTCACTAGAATATTTTCTTCCTTTAAATGAATTACTTTTCTTCTTTCTAGTATCTTCTGAATCTTTTCTTCCTTTTGCTGCTTCACCTATTCGTTTTTTCGTTTCAGGACTATGCGGCATACTATGTCTTATTTTACCTAAAGCTGCTTTTCTTAATCTTTCTCTAACTAAAGGATCTTTACTAATTTCTTGTATACGAATTGAAATTTTTTGTTTCGTTTCTTCCGATAGTATCTTTCCTGAAGGACCTTCACCACCATCTGTTAAATTACAAAGAGGACCTTTACCTAAATCAAATCTACCAATACTTGCAATAACGTTCTTTTCTAGAAGATAAGCATCTTTTTCTAAGAGATTTTCTTTTAATTTAAAAATTAAAGGTACTAGCTTACAATCTGTGATTTTCTTTATAATTCGTTCTTTAAATGGATTGTACCCGCAAAATACTAATCCATCTTCTGCACGAGAACCGCATCCTTTTCCTACATAAAAAGGAAGATACTCAAATATTTCATCATAATCTAACCCTAGATTACGTAATTTTGGGTATATAAAGTTACCTTGTTTTCTAGTATCCAAGTAAATATATACATAATATCTTTTATCTTCTAAAAGAAGCATTTCTATTTTCTTTTACTTTTATCTGCTTTTATCTTTTTTATTCAATCTTATATAAGGAATCTTCTGTAAAGCACAAGTAATCATAATAGCTTGTGCTTCTTTGGAATTATCGTTTTTTAATAAAACGAATCCTTTATATCCTCTCAAGTCAACCATTTTTTTTTATCTTCTTTCGAAAAGAGTTGTATACAAGAAATATATATAAATACAAATACTGCTACAAGAATTAAAAGAGGAAATACTAAATCTTTCTTTTTCATAAAATTTCTTTTCTATCTTCACACATACCAATTGTGAAAAATCCTAAATGAATATAATAAATAGGTCCGTCATACCAATCTTTTACAAAACCAAATTTCCATTTTTTATTAGATATGATACCTATACAAAGATACCATTGATACTTCTTTCCTGTATCTGAAATTGTTTTTTCTGTTTTGATATTAAATAGATTCATTTTAAAAAATGAAATTAAGTACAATGTACATACTAGTTAAAATAAAACCTATGCTAAATCCTATTAAAAACTTCTTTTTAGAAGACAACTTATCCAATCTAGAAAACATCCGAGAAAAATCATAATGTTCATAATCATCTTTTTTTACGTACTCCAGAAATTCTTTTATTGTATCTTTGTCTAACTCAAATGGAATTTTATTTAGTAATTTCATCTTTTTTGAACCACTGATATAAACCAACTATACTTGTTATACTATAAATAGAAAATAGCACAACTTGAGGATAATCTTCTTTGTAAATGCCTATAATACAATATCCTATATTACCTACTAACCATAATACATAGCTGTAGCGATTTTTAAATACGTTAAGAACAGATCCTAATATGTTAATTCCTACAAATATCCAACTTAACATTCTTCTTCTTTTTCTTCTTCCACCTTATTTTCTAAGCCTTCAACAATAGTCTGCTTCGTAAAAGATAATCCAATCATAGCCCTATAAAATAGATCCACAAATTCACTGATAGGTGCATCAGAATTTACATTTGTAGTAACAATCTCTACTGAACAAACATTATCTCTATCTACCTCAGCAAAGATATCTGTTGCTTCGACTCTAATTTTAATCATTACTATTCTCCTTTTTATTTAATCTATAGATGTTGCAAATAAAATAGCAAGTAATAAAAATATAACTAGTAATATACCGATTATAATATAATATATAATATTCATATTAATTACCTTTACGAAATACAATAATATCTGTTAAAATATATAAGGATATAAGATTAAGTAATCCTATACCACCTAATATAATAGAAGATATTATATTAGATAGTGCTAATTCATAAAATACTGCACCTATCCAAAAGACAACACTAAAACTATTTAAAGCTATCAGATTATATGCCATATCTTTTTTTTCTGCTAAGGGCATTGAGACGATATTTATAATACATATAAATATAATTAATATTTGCATCATAATATTTGTTTTTGTCAGACAAACGAAACCTATTATAGACGCAAGACCATTCATAAAACATAAGGTAATTAAGGTATCTTTAACTTTCATTCTTCGTCCTCCCAACACCAGTCTTCTGGAATCAAATCATCTATTTTACAATATACTCTTCCTATATCTTTTACTTCTTCTGTGTGTGCAAATCTCAGTAAATGAGAGAATAAAGCATCTTGTATAATAAATAATTCTTCTTTAGTTAAAGTGATAATAATTTCTCTTTCCATAATAAATGATCCTGGTGTAAATATAAGTAATAATTACTTAACCACAATTAGAACATTGCACCTTTCCTGGTCTAACTACTTCCATTGTTTTCTTTCCGCATTCAGGGCATCTTTTAAGCCAGATATTTTCTCCATCTGTAATAACTTGAGCACTTTCTGTAGTTGTTTTCCATTTTAATAATTCATCTAAATCATAAAAAACAGGAATATTATTTTTCTTTGCAAACTTAACTTCTATATCTGCACCCTTGGATTTACCAGGCAGTCTTAAAAGACAATCGCATTGTTTCAACCATTCTAAATCTAACCGCATGCAAGTATTATAATCTTTAGGGTTCATAATATGTTGAAAATGTAGTAGTAATGGACAAAAGGGTGCAAATCCAAGATCTATTAATTTATCTGCACATCTCATAGAATTCCCTACATTTATACCCATATCACCCTTACTGTAAGGTGATGCTATATATACTTTTATCATTTATTATAACTCCATTTCACATACTATTTCTTTCTTTAAACTGAACAGATAAGTTCAATCATATCGAGCCGTTTTCTTCTTTTCGTTTTTCTTCATATTCAGCTAAAATAGATCTTTCTATTTCAGTTGCACATTGGCGTAATTCGCCAATAAAGTTCTTATAATTATTATATGATGGTTTAATAAAATACTTACAAAATTTAAATAAGATATAATTTAAATCACCATCTGCTTTTATCTCTGCTTTTGCAAGATCCACTACAATATGTTCTAGCTCTGTTCTTCTTGATTGTTTAATATAAGGCATTATTTATCTCCATATACTAATTTATTTTAAGCCAACCATCTTCCTCAAATTTCTTAATTCTTTCTTCATTTCTATCCATAAAATAGTTTGATTCTGTAGTATGTATCATAAATATTTTTCTTTGTATAAATTTGGAAGCACCGGGAATCACTTCAATAATACCACAATATGGATGATACGCCATACCTGAAATATTTACATCTACATGATTTACTACATCGAATAGTTGTATTAATGGGCTATAATATTTTTCTGGTTCTTTTAGAAACATAGCATCTAGTACTTTTACTCCTCTATATCTATACCCATTTCCTTTAAGAAATTTCGATTCTGTTAAACTAGATGCAGAGCAATGTTCTAAGTTTGGAAAAACATTTCTAAGATCACCAGGAAATTCCAGAAAGATAATATCAAAATCTTTACAAGAATCTTTATCTAATAAACTATCCCTTACTGCACCACCAAATAATAAGAAATTAAGATTTGCATCTGCAAGTTTATTTAGATTAATACCTAACTGTCTTTCATATTGATGAATTCTTTCTATAGCTGCATCATTTTTAATAAATATCATTATTATAGCATCCTTATCTCAATTACAAAAAAATATACTAAAACAAAAATATAATAATATTAGAAGATAAATACTAAGAACAATTAATACAAAAATACCAATAGTAATAATTCCACTTAACCAATAATCTGTATAATCATTACAAAATACTAATATCAATGAGGAGTTTAAATATCTTGTTTGTATTCTTCCAATTATATAAGGAAAGACTACGACTCCTAGAATAACTCCTATAGTTAATAGTAATGCTTGTATGCACATAGATTCCTCTTAATACTTTTCTAGATATAATTCTTTTGTATATTTATCATAAACTTGTTTCATTTCATATGCAATTCTTTTATATTTACAATGCAAAGCAAGTTTTCCTGTAAATAGCCTTCTAATAAATTCCTTAAAGGTTCTTCCATAAAAGAATCCAACACTTCCAAGACCTAGATCAATTAAGAAAGCATGTATTTCATCCCACCAAACAGTTTTATCATATTGCTTATAAGTTAAAACTTTAAACATTGGAGAGAAATCTAATTTATATGTTCTAGTATACTTATTTGCTATTCTTCTTATCTCTGAGTTATAATTTCTATTTAGATAATATAAAGCATGTGCAATCTCATGATCAATAGCGCTATATTTAGCTTTATCAGATTCAAAAGTAGCTATAATATAAAAATCATTCATTAATTGCTGATTATTTTGTTGAACAATTTTTATAATTTTAAGTTCATCTAATGAAAAATTTACAGAATATCTTTCATGAAATTTTCTACAAACTTCACCTGGAATATTATGCCCCAATACTATTGAATAATAATTAGGAATATATTTTAAGATATCTGTTGTCTCAAATAATCTATTTTTGTAGATAGGGGATTCATTAAATTCACTAAATCTCATGAAGGTTCTATTCATAGATTCTTGATCTTCAAATATAAAATGAAAAACTCTTTTGTTATCTTTAGTTCTATAAGTTTTATATCTCATTTTTATTGCCTCTTAACATTAGTTAAATTGCTTCTTTTTCAGATAAAATTAATTCAGAAGAATCTTCAAATACAACTTTTTTAATTTTGTATTCTTTCATTATCTTTATACAATTCTCACAGCAATAAGTATGTCCTATTAAGTATAATGTTCCATCTATTGCTTCATCACCTGCATTAATACAAGCATCTACTTCTGCGTGATTTTTTTGTTTGCAAATATCTTTGCATAACTCATATCCTTGTCCAGAAGGTAGATCTTTTCTTGGACACTCTTTTTGAGGATTAGCACACCAATTAGATCCACAAATCAGTTTGGAATTCAAAGTTAAGATATACGCAGTTACTTCTTGTTTAGCACATTTACCTTTCATAATTACTTATATAAAAAGTTATCTTCTGTCACCCAATATTTTCTTTCTTTTGGAGAAAATTTTCTTAGTAAAGAAAAATAAAAAATAGTTCCTAATATATAAAACCTAATATTTTCCGTTTTTAATCTACTAAGAAATTTATAAGCATCACCTGAACATAATCCTGGGCATTCACAGCATATTCTACCGCATTCCGGACAAAAAGTATCATAATCATATTGAACTAGATTATAACTTATTCTTAGATAAGTAAGAATCTTATAATTAGAATGATCTATATGATTTTTAGTTAAAAAAGGATTCATATTTTTATTACCTAAACTGAAATAATATCTTCAATATATAAGTAGTCTGCTAAATACACTTGATCTGGACTTTTTTCTTTCTTAACTATTTTTTTACATTTACATTTAGCAATAGCTTTGTATTCTGTATTTTTGAATTTCTTAAGGTATTCTCTGCATAGTTCAGGTGAAGGAATTATATGCCAACCTGACATATATTCAGATCCAATACCATCCCTTACCATCTTCTTTTCTGCTTTAAGCCATTTTTTTATTGGTATTGTTTTACTTCCTTCTAATCCGTGAAATAATGTTTTTGCATTTCCATTCTGAAAATCAATTATTTTATACCAATACTTCATCTAAGTCTCCTTTTTTATATTAAAAAATGCAGTACAGACGGATACTGGTGTACACCGAGCGAATATAACCTTTAGCCGATTTCTGCTTCACCGTCACGGCATCGTATGATCTCTTCCACTGAAGGAGGGTGTAACTTCGAGCCTACCTTATTAGAAGCTATATCTCAAATTTAATGAGCTCCGTCTGTACTGCATTAGCGGGTGTGAGAGTCGAACTCACCTAAGAAGGGTATGAACCTTCTGACTGTCCGCTAGTCTAACCCGCGATATATTATTCACCATCCTCTTTTTCAAAAAGATATTGTTTTATCTCATCATCTGTAAACATTTTTGTAACATCTTTTTCCCAAAATCTGTATAGCATTTTATTATATGACCACATTCCTTGTTCTATTTCACGCAGGAGTTTACCCTTTTTTCCTTCTTGTTCTAGAGAATGTCTTTTTTTAATTGCTTTTTCAAACACTTTAAGTTTGGCAGTTAAAACCCATTCATTTCTAGTAGCAAAACCTATACAAAACGCTAAACCACATATAATTATTATAACAGGTATAAAGATATTTAAGGGCATATATAATCCTATTTATCTATGATTAGTATACCATCTAAATGGTCTAATTCTTGTTGTATCACTCTTGCAGATACATCACTAAGATTTAGTTTTAGTTCTTCACCATCTAAATCTATTCCTTTTACAGATATCTCTTTCCATCTTTCTACCTCTCTTTCTTGACCTGGGCAAGAAAGACAACCCTCCATTCCTTTTATAGTTTCATCGCTATGCGACGTAATCTCTGGATTTAATAAAGTTAATCTAACACCATTTTCGTACATAATAGTATCTATAATAAGCATTCTATATGAAGAACCTATTTGATTAGCAGCTAAACCAATTCCTTTATTGGAATACATTACTTGAAACATTCTTTTAGCAACATAATGTACTTTTTCATCTATCTTATCGATATTCTTGCATTTTGTTCTTAAAAAATCGTTTGGGTGTTTAAGTAATGTATAACTCATCTTTTTTCCTCTTGTTGAAAATATTAAAAATCGAATTTTTTTCTGTAACTTTTTCTTCCTTTCTCTTTATTCTTCAGTTTGAACGAATTTATCTTCTTTAGACCACTGAATTAAACCCCAGATTTCAGCACCCAAATATAGAATAAAGTTTCCAACTAATGACCATTGTTCTCTGTAAATGCTAACTCCTATCCACCAAATAGAACAAAGAATCCAAAGAAGAAAACACCATTTATTCTTTTTGATATTAAGAAGATAACCTATAAAACTTATAGAGACAAAAAACCATCCAAATTGATCTATCATTTGGAATACTCTTTAATAAGTTTTCTTACTTTTAGACGTTTAAAGCAGAGGAGAAATTGTAGAAGCTTTTCTGTGATTTTTTTCATGTTTCTTACCTTCATTTTTCTTTCTTTCTAATCTCATTTGTTTTATAGATTTATCTGCAAGCTCCTGAAGAGTGCTATTCCCACTGGACCATTCTTGACATTTATTTGCTACGGTTGAACAAACTGGTATGTAAATTCTATTTGCCATCTTTTTTTAATTCTTCCTTTGTCTTATTAATTATATGAAGAATGATCTTTAATTCTAATTCTATTTGTTTTGCTTCTTCTCTTAATTGTTGAGATTTAGTTTTCATTTTATTCTTTCATTATTTCTATAATATTCTTTTTAAGAAAATATTTAAATACTTGTTTAGTAATATTTATTTTTCTTTCTATTTTAGGATCACTTCTATATAAAATCACTGAAAAATCTTTATCTGAACCACGGTATGGTTTTAATTCAAATATTTCATCTTTATCAAAAGAGATAGTACCTCTTCTTAACCAATCTCCATATGAAAATTCTGTAATAAATTTAACTTTCATAATCAGTATTTTTTATTACCATGACGATAAGCTCTGGTATTATTATACTCCATTTTTCTTTTTAGAATATCTTCAAAGTCCCAACCTTTATATCCAAAATAATCTGCTATACGAATGAATGCATCTATAAGCTCTGTTGTTTCACCACAAGGTTTTCCATTCATATCAAGATAATAATCTTGCTTTTGCTCACGAACATCTTCTGTTGCTTCTGATATCTCAGAATGAATTAAAGCATGAATCTCAAGAGGCGATCTTGGATTATCCCACCATCCTTTTTCTTTTGCGGTTGCATGTATTTGATTTACAAAATCATTTATGGTTAAAGATTTTTCTTCTTTACTTTCTTCATAAGGGAGACCTTCTAAATGACAATATTCTTTCTTTTCTTCATTCCAAAGAAGAACTTGTTGTAAATCTTTTCCACCACATCTGGTATAATCATTACCACCATCTATAAAAGTAGCTTGTTCACAATTGCATTGTTGAAAATCATGCCTAGATTTTGATTCTAATTCTTCGTTGCAACATTCACATTTAACTTTGCTCATTTCATTTCCTTTTAAATATTATTGATTTTAAATCCTTAACTTTTTTTCTAAAATCTTCTTTCGTGGTATTATTTTCTAGAATATAATCGAAATAAGAATCCTCTAAAGAATCTAAATCTGTTTCAGATATATCTGAATCTATTAAACCTGTAGTTCGTTTTATTCTAACTGTTATAACATCAAATTTATCTTGTAAATTATTTTTTAATTCCTCTAGTTCATATTTAAATCTACAATCAGTTATAACTATATTACATTTATTTATATCTTGAAATACCCAGTGTTGTAATAATAAATTAACCCAAATCAATTCGTCAAAAGTGGCTTTAATTACTTGTCCATACCACTGCATTAAATTCCTTGCTGTAAAAGCTTTACCAGAATCTCGAAAAGTGAGATCACATATGGGAACTTCTTTTAACTTGGGGTCAAAAAAGTAATTAGGTATTCCTCCTACTCCAGGTAACTTTCCAACTAAGCCTGCAGTAATTTCAACTATTTGATCTTTTAATTCATCTGCGAGAGCTAATCTATAAAATGGTATATTAGATCGTTTACTCGTTCTACATATAATATTAGAAAAAGTATCTTTACCAACACACTTTTTACCTGATAATAGTAATACAACTCGCCTAGGTGTAGATATAGATTGTGACATTTTTATTATTTTTTCCTGATATACTTAAAATTAGGTAAAATTTTATATTATTCTTTTATGCAAGTTACGCAAGAAAAGAAATTAAAGATAAAAAACTCTTTAGCTAAAACTCGAGAGAAAAGAAAATCTCAAGTTTGTAAAGTTTATACTTTAAAGATAGATAAAAGTCATTTAAATTCTATACAAAAGAAATGGTTGAAAAAAATCTTTATAGAAGCTAGATGGTTTTATAATTATATTATATCACAAGATAATATTTTTCTTAATACTTCTTTATATAAACAAAAAGAAATTACGATAAAAGTTTTAAGTAAGTTTGAAAAAAGAAATATAGAATTTTTATCTTCTCAAATGAAACAAGGTTTATATGAGAGAATAAAAGAAGCTATTAAAGTTTTGTCTAAACTTAAAAAACTTAATTTTACTATTGGTAGATTAAAATTCAAATCTGAAATAAATTCCATCGATCTTCCTCAATATAATAATACTTGGAAATTTAATAAAACTAGAATTAAAATACAGGGATTAAAGAAACCATTTAAAGTTCATGGTTTAAAACAAATTCCAAAAGGAAGTGAATTTGCTAATGCGAAACTTGTAAGAAAGCCTTCTGGTTATTATATTCAAATTACAACCTTTCAACAAAGAAAAGAAAAACAAAAAACTAATAAAGAAGTTGGTTTAGATTTTGGAATTAAAGATTCTATAACAACTTCTGATGGTGAAAAATTAAATATTAAAATTCCAGAATCTTATAGATTAAAAAGACTTCAAAAGGGTTTTGCAAAGAAAAATAATTTAAAATCAAATAAAAGAAAAAAGAATCTTATTAAAATAAAACAAGAATATGAAAGAATTTCAAATCAGAAAAAAGATCAAGTAAATAAACTTGTATCTTATTTAAAGAATAATTATGATACAATTTATATTCAAGAAGAACAAATAGCAAATTGGCATAAAGGTTTATTTGGTAAACAAGTTCAACATTCTGCACTTGGGGCAATAAAGTCTAAATTAAAAACTTTAGAAAGCACCCAAGTAATATCGAAATGGGAACCAACTACTAAATTATGTCCAGTTTGTGGATTACTAAATAAAATATCTTTATCAGAAAGAACTTATAAATGTTCTTGTGGTTATGAAAAAGATAGAGATACTCATTCAGCTAATAATATACTTTTAATTGGAAAGTCTAAATCCAATTCTGTTATGGAGCGTAACAGTACAACATCTGAGAATAAGATCAATGAATTTTCAAAGAGCAATCTAGAAAATTTAAATCATGATTCGTTGAAGATGGAAGCTAAAGTTTTTTAGACTTTAGTAGCTCACCTACCTGCTTCTTTCCAGAAAGTAGAATAACTTTTCTCTTTATGTCCAAAGATAACCTCTTATTTTTATTAATCTAATTAAATTCTTTTCCTCTTCTTCTAGAAATTTTATTTGTTCTTGATTATATAAATTACTTAAGTATTCACCATAGTTAGAACTAACACTATGCCATTCAAAAAGACCTGGATGATCTTCACAAGGAGTCTCATAATGAACGGTATGCTCGGACCATTGATCTAATAAGTAATCTATTTCTTCTTCTCTTTGTTTTCTTTCTATCTTCCAGTAAGAATATAATCTATCTATTTCTTCTTTAGCTTTTTTATGATATTTATCACTATTCCAGTTAACACTATCTAATCCACCGTGTTCATAAAAATCACAAAGAAGTTCAAAGTTAAAAGTAAGAAGCATCTCTTGGCATTCCCATGGAGCATAAAATGCTTTACTTGCTTTATAAAATAATCTAACTTTGTAATATCTTCTTCTTACTGGCCAAGTTAACTTTTTTATATTCATTTTGATTTCTTTTTGTTTTCTTCCTGCTGTTTTTTCATTCTTCTATCCAGAGAATTTAAAGAGGAATCTTGTCCTATTCTAACTTCTTTCTTTGCAGGAAAACAAAGCGCAGATTTTAAATGCGCTATATCGTCCTTAAGTTTTTCTATCTCTTTAAAATGCTCTTCTTTTAATTTTTTAAGTTCGTTTTCTAAATCCTTAATTTTGTCGTGAGCCGTTATATCCATAATAACTCTCCTTAAAATTGATTATCTACTTGCTCCTTAACAACTGGACATCCTAAAGGATGATCAAAGATAACACAATCTGTTCTACCTCTATATTTAGGATACTTGCAACTTTTGTTTTCTGGTACTGACATACCCCTTCCAACTATTCTCATTTTTCTATGCGGACAAGTTTGTTTTAATTCATTTATTAAATCTCTTCGTTGTTTTTCAATTGCATCCATCATAACTATTTACCCTGTGCATTACTAGTAGGTTGTAATTCTTTTAATTTACTTTCTAATTCTTTTGTGTATTCACCACATTGTTTATTAAATCCTTTTGCCATTTCTAAATCAACTCTTAACCATAAATTTTCTTGTTTAAATTTATCTCTTTCTATTTGAAGTTTCTGTATATCAGCTTCGTATGTTTCTATACTGACACACCCTGTACATAAAATTAGCATTCCGACTAAAATAGTTTTCATTTACTTACTCCGATTATCAGTATCAATTACTGTATGACCACAGAACTCACAATATCTAATTACTCCGTATTCTGTAAGTTTAATAAGCTTAGCATCCTTTGCTTCCAATCTTATATTGACCATAAGATGAATTTTAAATACTTTACAAAATTTGCAGATAATATTTGCTATTAATTCTTTCATTTAAACCTCCTCCTTTAATATCTCTTTTATAGAATAAATTTTTATTTTAAGTTTTGAAGCAACTTGTGCACAAGCAGGACAAGCATGTATATCTAAAAGATCTCCTCTCTTGTTTGTTCTACAAATAATAATACTTCTTAATCTTTCTCCATACTTTCTTATCAGAGCAATCTCTGCATGAACTCCACCGCCACGGTGTGAAAGGCGATGCCGATTCATTGTGCAACCCAATACTCTTCCTTTTCTATCCAACCCTACTGCTGATACTTTATATCTACATCTAGATTGACTTGCCTTTCTTTGAGCCAGATTAACTATATCATCTTGAGGTGTCATAATTACCTTTTTTATGTTTAAAAATCTTTTTAGTTATAAAAAGAAGTAAACCATTTATTATAGCAAAAATAATAAATTGTATAATCATTGCTATAAACCAATCACTTAAAAAAGGAAGAGGATTAATATATTCTGCTATTATATATAGTTGTAGTAAGGTACTTATTGTAAATACTATAATACCAAATATTATAGCAAGTTTTTTCATTTAATTCCTCCACATTTAGACCAAGAAAATTTACCAAACTTATCTGAATAGGTAATTAAACATCTATGCATATTTTCTTCTACTTCGTTTAATTTAGTTCTATTCATTCTTTTCAGACGATGCAACTTATTATATTCTTTATTATATAAACAAATACATCTAAGTAAATCTATTTCTTCAAATTCTTCTGCAAAGACAAAAGAAGAAATTAGTAGTAAACTAAGAAGACTTATGATTATTCTTTTCATGCCTTTTTTATTTTTTTGATATATTGTTTTAAAGCTTGTTCACAAATCCAATTAACAGACCTATCATACTCAGCAGAAAGAATAGCTAATTGAATTAGTATTTCATCAGATAATTCTATAGTAATTTTAACTCGTTTTCTTTTCATTCTATTTCGACACCTGCTATTAATTCTGGATTCTTTTTTAAGAATTTCAAAACTTCTTGTATAGAGAAGGGTTTACCATGATAAAGCTCTTCATATATTTTACTAGCTAAAATATAATCACTTTTATAATCCACAGTTAATCTTAAACCTTCACCTTGTACTATACCCATATCCATAAATTCAGAATGAAAGATATGATTGTTTAATTTGATATAAGTTGTTACGTGCTCTCTATCTGATTTTCTTTTGGATTCTGAATATGCTCTATCCAGAGCAGATTTTTTAAACATTTCAATTCCTACTCCAATAGGAATGCCAGACATACCATAGTAATCTATCTTATCTTTTAGTTCCTTTTGTATAAGCTTATTTCCTAATTCCACATCTACAAAAGGATTATCACCTGTTGCTCTAATTACATATTGACAGCTACGATAATTAGTCGCATCATAAAATCTTTTAAGAACATCCTCGTCAGGACCTCTGTAAACATTACATCCTTTAGATCTAGCTAAATCAACTATAGGTTGATTGGATTCGTGTATACCAGTAGCTACAATAACTAAATCTACGTTCTTGAGTTTTTGTACTCTATCTATTACATGTTCTAATAAAGGTTTTTCTGCTAATGGAAGCATTGCTTTTCCTGGTAATCTAGTCGAATTAAATCTAGATTGAATTACAGCAATTATTTTCTCCATGTTATCTGCTCTCCTTTTATTTTATGCTATAATGGGAAGACAATTCTTATGCGTGCTTCTTTCTATTAAATCTACGAACAGTAATCGTCCAATAGGTGATAGGTGCACTCCATCTGAAGAATAATCTGCTTTCATCATAACATGCCAAGCAGCTACAAAATGTTTGATTAATGGTATAATTACTGTATTTTTATCTTGTCCCAACCAGTTAAAAAGATTTTGAGTATATTCCACATAATGTATCATTGCATAATCCACGCACGTTGCTGGTAGTCCATACATAATAATTCTTGCTTTTGGAAATCTTTTTCTAATATAATCGAATAATATATTACATTCTTTTTTCACTACTTCTATTTTTTGATGTTGCAATAAATTATTCCCACCCGGCGTCCCTACTAGAATAAAATTAGGTTGATAATTATATCTAGTTATATCAGAATCCATATCCTTTAAAAGCTGGAGCATGTGGCATGCACGCATGCCACCTAATGCCCAGTTCATTCTTATATCTATAACGTCTTGTGCGTCTTTTTTACTTTGTGCTAGAATAGAATCTCCTATACCAAGTATTCTAACAGAATCTCTTGTATAAGAAGTTTGCATATAATCTACAAAGCTAGCTTTGCATTCTTGTAAATGATCTTGATAATCGTCATGCGGAACATATGACTCATCTACAGGTTTTTTAAATTTAAGATCCATTAAGATCATAGCTTGTCTTACTGAATCTTTCTTCTTAGCATAATCTTTGCATTCTATCTGTGTTTGGATTTCAGCAATCATTTTTTTAAAGAAATTCATTTATACCATCCCAGCAGTTTAATCAACTACGTCTTTTGCACAATATTCTATTATAGCTCTAAATTCTTTAGGATCTGCTTTAGCTTTCATATCTATACTTCTATCCACCAAACATGTTTGAATACATGAAATATATTCAGTTTCCATTTCTAGATAAGTTTTTCTTAAACAACTTTTTACTAGAAAGACCACACCTATTATAAGACCTATTAATACTATTACTGAAAAGATCTTACCTACGTTTGACATATACTACATCTCCTTTAATGTTTTTTTGAGAGGACACCAAAATGGATATCCTTCTTCTTTAATATCAATAATAACTTTTGCTAAAGGAAATTTAGGATGTATACATACATATCTTTCCATCCAACCATCTTGAGAACAGTGTTTACATTTCTCACATTTAGATCCAGATTTTTTCTTCATTTATTATCTCACTCTATAAGTACTTACAATACACTTAGAAGAATATGTTGGATATTTTGAAAACTTATAATATACAAGACCGGCTAGTAACAATTTAGATTGACTATTACCCCAAGTTAATCTAGATATAGTATCTGTGTTCTTAAAAGAAATCCTAAATCTAAAATTCTTTTTAGATTTAGGAGCTATATAACCAATTTCCTTTTTAAGATTAGTAGCAATTCTAGTAAGTGTAGTACCATCAAAATCCACATATAAATCTGTTGCATCTAAATAGATTTTAGAATTAGAAGTGTTAGAAATAGATACTATTACATCTGCTTTAATTGTATTTAACCCTTCAGAAGTTATCTTAAACTTTGAAAATGTTAAAGGAAAGCATTCTTCGTCTTCTCTGAGTTGAAATAAATTACAACCCAAGAAAAAGATAAATGATAATACTATTAATCTTTTCATTGTATCTCCTATACTAAAAAAGGAACTAAATCATTATTAGGTTTGATATAGTATACTTCTGTTTGAAATAACTCATTTGAAAATTCTGCACCTTCTTTTAATTTTCTTACTTCATCTACTAATTGCTTTTGTGTTTTAAGGCCTTTTAACTGTTTAGTAGTTATATGCAATCCTATAAACTTTCTTAGCTCACTAAAAGTAGAAAATTCTATTATACATGGAATACATTTTTTAAACTTATATACTAATACTAGATATTTTCCTGTTTTAAACCTATTCATATATATCCTCTTATAAAATTAATTTTCAAATAGATCCCGACCTGATCACCTTCAGGCCGGGATTGATAGTATCATCGAATACTTTTCAAGAGTATTTGTAGCTGATGATTGTGCTCAATTTTAGAATGTACCTTTCCGTTTAACTGAATTCTTAGCTTTACAGGAGACGACCTTCCTGCTGGTCCACCCCTCGACTAAATCTACATTTCATGAATATAAACTTAGTCGAGGGGACAGGAATCGAACCTGCGACTTCTCCTCATTAGTAATTCAGACTTGACTACATTCCTAGCACATGTTCTTAACTTAGGGTAATAACTTAAATCTTAAATGATTCTGTTTACCGTTTCAGCACTCTCCGTTAATTTATTAATGCTATTCGGAGAGGAAGGATTCGAACCTTCAAGCTCAATGAGCAATCATTATATCAAATTAAATTTAAACCTAAGCCTGTCTATTGCTTATAGCAATAGAACCCTTTATGGTGGAAGGACTCGAACCTTCACTAACCCCCTTTACCATAACTAAAACTATTACTTCTCAAATACAAAATCAAGGAGCTTTGTACCAAAATCTTCTTGTTTTACTTCAATAGAATTAGCTTCTTCTCTAGCAACTTTAATAGCTTTATCTAATGCACGAATTTTTTCAAGCATTTTTTCTTTATCTTGCTTTGCAATACATCCAGAAAATTTTGTAGTAGACCAAGTACCAATAACCACATCTTCATTGTATACCTCTACTTGGGCAGGATGCTTATCTGTTGCTTCCGCTTTAACATGGTTCTTCATTACTTTTTTTGTTTTAAAAGTATCTTTAGAATCTGAAACATATTGCATAGAATCCTCTTTCCATGTCCAATTCTCTGCAGGATCAAGAACAGGAAGGGCATTTACAAATGTGTGCAAATCTGTAAGCTGCTTTTCAAGAAAAAGAAGATGTGTAACGGGTACTTGATTAAGAATTATTTTACCATCTACTAACACATCAGCTTTAGCATTACAGTTTGCAACATCTTGTGTTGCACATACATTATACATATCTTCACAAACTTCTCTTGCTTCTTTAATACATTCAAATACAGAAGTTTGAATCTGCTTATCCTCATTAGGAAAACGATCTCCTTCTTCATCCTTAGGTGTGTATCGTTTTGCTAAACCCTGAAATAAATCTGCTTTTTCTAAAGTATGATATACTTTAGAAAGTACTTTTTCCTTGCGACTTTTTTGACCATTGGCAATGGCAATAACTTGATTAAGTTTTAATGTTTTGTTCATTTTTTAAACCTCAATTTAAATTTTATTTTTATTTATGAAAACCTACTGCTCCTCCAAAATCATCGCTAGATTTTTTCTTGAACATTAGTTTTCTAAGTAGCTTACATGCTTCCTCAAATGTTTTATCTAAGCATTTAATTGATATAACTAATTCTGCTAAACCAGCAAAAGAGAAACCTTCTGTACCCTTTACATATCTAGTTAACTCATCTTGATCTTCTATCTTTAATTTTTCAGCTAAATATATTCTTCTCATTACTTCAGAAGGCATTCCTATTTTTATTACTCTATCAAATCGTCTCGGACGATTAACAATACGAGGATCCAATTTTTCTGGATAGTTAGTAGTAGCTATATGCAATACATGATTAGTATTAGATTCACCATCTAAAAATGATAGTAAACTTTCTTCTCCATATCTGTTAATAATAGAATCTATATCTTCAAATAAGCAGATAACTCTTCTATGAGGTTCTATTTTTCTTACTACTTCGATTCCTTTAATAAGAAGAGCAGGTGCCGTATTTCCGTTTAAAACTATACCATGTTCTTCTTTGATAAGAGCATTAAGAATTTGTTGTACAAGTATACTCTTTCCACTTCCTTGAGGACCATAAAACATATATCCTCTTTTGTGTAGAAAGCCATACTTTTCAAATAGATCTGCTTTCTTCCAAAAAGAAGAAATTTCTGAAGTAATTTGACTCATAATACTATCAGGAAATGTTAACCAATTATCTACTGATAAATCTTGTTTAGTGAAAAGTATTCCCATATTAGTTCTATCTAGATCATAGAATCCTGCAGGTATAGCTTTAATAGTATTACCGGAAGCCACAAAAGAATAACTAGATAAAGCAGACCATTGATTAACATCTTGCGGATGTTTTTGTTGATTATCCTCTGATAACTCTATTGGGGCATCTTCTGTTCCTACTATCTCTGCTATTTCCTTTCTAAGATTTAGAATATCTGAATTAATCTCTGTACCAAATTCTTCTATATCGTTCATCCATGTCTCCATCAATCTATAAGATAAGATCTAAGATCTAAAATTCTCTTTGCTATTTCTGTATCTTTATCATTACATGCATCTTCAAAATCAAAAAGATTGTTTGAAATAGAAGAGCATTCTTCATACGAAACATCTGCAAGACCTATATTATCAAACTTCCAATTTACTTTAAATTCTTTAGAAGCTTTTAAAGTAAAAGGTGTAGATATACCAACATGCTTATCAAGAATTTCTTGAAACTTTTTTTCATTTTGTATTCTTGAATAAGTAATATATCTGTAAATATTTCTTAGTTCTACAAAAGCTTTTTCGTCTGTTTTTATTTGTTTTTTGGTATTAGAAATAATACTTTTATCCATCTTCACTTTTTGAAAGTATTCTAATTCCTTATAAAAATTAAAAAGCATTTCATCAGAAAACTTTTCTTCATGCATTTCATAAAAATCTTTAAATTGACTGAAAAGCAATTCTACTGAGGAGTTATATACATCCCAAGAACAATACTTATCTTTGTTTTTTAAAGCAAACTTAACAGCATTAATTCTTTTAGTTATTTTTTTATAAAAAAGATAATCCAGCTCAGAAGTCATGAAAATTAACTTGTATTTAATTCTTGAAAGCATTATTTTTTCTTCTCCTTTGAGGATTTAGTACATTGCAAAGCATTGCCGTGCAATGTCATTTGTAACTTACATTTGCATGTAACAGACTCATCATGGTGTAGAGGTGGTAATTCAGTTCCACAGCTAGGGCATTTAAAAGAAGTGATTACTAAAGCTGTATAGCTAGGATCAATTTCAGATCTACAATAAGATTTTATTGTATATCTATTATACGGAAGCAATTCTTTTATTATCATTTAATATTCCCTCCAAAATTGTGTTCCACAATACTTACACTTAGCACCTTCTTTTGCAACACCACATCCTGGGCAGAAATCACTCTTTCTTTTTCCAGGAGGAATCTTAGATATTACTTGACTTAAACTAAGTATTGCCTCTGCTGCTTTCTCAAATACGTTTTCTTCTTCTTGATAATCTAAATCATAAACTTCGTTTAACTGTTGCTCAAATTCAACCCATTTTTCTTCGTTATCCGTTCCACAATAATTACAATGATATGAGTATCCTGGAACAGGAAAACCGCATTTAGTACAGATGTAATACTTCTTTTCTTGTTCTTCTATATATCTAGAATAAATATTTATTCCTTGGATGATCCAATGATACCTGGTTAAATATCTATTTCTGGAAGAAGAAAAGAACATTGTACCAAGTAATTTAATTTGATTAAGCCCTAATATAATTATATAAGTAAGATAGGATCTTTCTTTTAAAGATTCTATAGGAATAGAATAATATTTAGAATGCTTTTTTAAAACTACTCTAGCATAAAAGTCCTTTAATTCCGACATATGTTTAGAATGAAAGTCTTTGTTATTAAGTTCTTCTATTTTAAGAAGTTTTAGATTACTTGTTAACAACATAATTAATACCAGATAAACTACTTCGTATAGTAGTTAATTCTTTATCTAACCCTAGAAGGCGAAGCATTGCATTTGTTACATCTTTTACACCCTCTTTCTTTCCTACCTCAAATCCTCTACTAAATTCTTTTCTTAACTTATTTTGAAGTTGTTTTTCTGTGTATAACTTCTCTTGTTTTACTTTTTTCTTTTCCATGGATTATGCCATACCTCCGTTTTACCCAAAAGTTTGTGAACAGTTTCTTCCCATAAAATACTTTTACAAAGATCTTGTATTTCATCTTCTGATAATCCTTTTATCAAATCATCTTCTAATTTCATTTGACAAAGGAGCTTATCATTATGATATACATCTATTAGTCTCATTTCTTCTTTTTAAGATTTTTAATAAAAAGTTCTATGCTTTCTTTAACATCTTTATATACTTGTTCAGTAGATACTATTTTCTTTTTGGAAGTATATTTCTTTTGAATCTTTTTCATTTCTTTTCTACCTCTACTTCTTCAAATTTAGATCTTAATCCTGTAGCACCATTAGCTTTTGTATAGTGATAGTAGTGTAATACTATCTTCTTACCACTAGTTTTCTTATCCTTTTTATTATCTTCTTTACCACCAATCTTTGCCATTACATTTCTCCTATTTTAATATTATCTCATAATAGATAGCTACTGCTGCTAAACTAGAAAGATATGAAATGTTATCATCTTTTTCTAGTGGTTCTATACCATCTGGTATTCTAACTCTAATTGGAAATCTGTATTCTAAAACATTTTCATCTATATCTATAATAGAAACTATTGCAAAAAGCTCTCTAAGATTATAACTTAATTCTACATTAGATATCTTTAATGAATACCAAGTATAAGTATTCAGAATATCTTTACTATTTTTTGCACTATCTGTATAAAAGAAATTATATAATAAATTAGATAATTCTTTTTGAAAGATTTCTCTATTTGCATAATCAGTTACTACTTTAAATTCACCTTTAGATTTATATCCATATGCTTTATACTCACTAGTATTAAAGGGTATCCATCCAATAAACATTTTATGATGCTTCTTTAATTCTATTGCATAACTATCAACGGAATTAAATATAAAAATAGCTAGTAAAATAATCAATAACTTTTTCATATTATTATTCCTCACATTTTACAGGTGTTCCATCATCATGCAACTTTGGTGCTATACCACCAGCCTGATAACCATTATTTAAATAATACACATGCCCTTCAATGCATCTTCTTTGAATATAAAAACTCTGTAAGTAATTTCCATGATTGACGCTACCTGGTGTAGAATAATCATTGGATGAACAATTAAGAAATACAAAAGCTACTAGACAAATTAGTTTTTTCATTATCGTCTCCTATTTTATTTTAATGTCCTGGAGTGAGGCACTGCCCCTCACACAGCATGTTTGGCTCCTACCCTCGATATTACTATCTACTACACTACCGTCCGTCTCGTTGTTAGTATCCGGCCCACAACAACCTATTAGGCGACTACCCCTATACATGCTAATTCATATTGCCGGTGTCCCTTCTTGCGTCTTCTACTTCCGCCATCCAGGAAAAAGAGGAGCATCAGCTCCTCAAAACATTAGATACTATTTTTGGTTAGGTACCATCATCATGGTTTTATCACCCATCATATACATAGGAAGTTTGCCATCCCATTTTTGAATCCACTGCATCATAACTGTATCCTTACTGATAGTTGCACGAAGAAGTTCTTGCTTACGCGCTTCACCTTCAGCTGTTAAAATAGTAGCTAGCTTATCTTGTTCAGCCTGTTTCTTTTTATACTCTGCAGTTTTAATCTTTTGTTCTTCAATCTGTTTTTCTTCTACAACTTTATTAAATTCTTCATCAAAAGAGATATTAACTAGATTAACGGATTCTAGAACAATATTATAAAAAGCAAGTCTATCTTTTAAAGATTTCTCTATAAGAGATTTAACGTCTTCTCTTTTTACAATAATCTCCTCTACAGGATATTGTGAAACAGAAGCTTTAACGCTTTCATTAACAGCAGGATGCAGAACTTTATCTGCATAATCTCTACCTACTTTAACATACAAGTTATTTACTTTTTCATAATCTAGATGATAATTAATCACTACTTTTACAAAAACTTTTTGTAAGTCTTTTGATGCAGAATCTGCATCAATTGTTTCTTTTTGTGTTTTTACATCAAATTTAACTACATCAGTTACAATAGGAAGCTTAAAGTGCAATCCTTGAGAATAAGCGTCTGTAGCACCAGTAATTCTATTAAATGTAACACCTACTACACCTGCACCAACTGTATAACAAGATCCACAAGTAAGAATTAAACTAAGCAAACCAAGTAGTGATCATTTGATAATCTTTGGTACCTGTTTTTTAATAGCATCCACCTCCATATTCATTTATATCTAATCCTCCTTTAGTTAATTTATATATAAAATTAGAATTTATCTAATTGTATATATTACTATTTAATAATTCCCAACCTTTTTCTGTTAGTCTAAATTCACAATATTTAGTATCTGGCCAATGTTTATCTGAAAAGTATTCTGCATATCCTTGCTTAACAAGAAAATCTGCAGCTCTGGCATCTGCAGAAAATCTAGTACTAAATTTATTATCCTCTTCGAATGAAGAATAACAAAACTGATTTATCAGTTGAAGAAGATGATGTAGAGTTTCTTTATCTATTTCCATTACTATTACACCTTATTGGTCTTGGATCTCCATTTTCTATTTGATACATTTGAATAGTATGTGCTGAAGAATACTTATCTGAAGTATACGTAGTTAAATATTTGTATCCATCAATACATAAAATTCTATAATAAATTCTGTCACTATATTTATAAGATTCATCTTTGGATAAAGAAAATCTATCTATTATAGTAGTTTTTGCAAAAGAAAAAGAGCCAAGTAAAATAAATATTATTACTAATAACTTTTTCATAATTAAACACCTGTTAATTCCTTAAAGTGTGGAAGCTGTTCTACCCAAGAACAAAACTCACCCCAATCTTCTTTTAGCTTATGCATCTTTCTTTGATTATAAATGTTTTTCAATTGTAAATAGTTAGTACTTATTCTGGCTGTTAACTCCAATCCCATTGGACAGTTAGAAAGTAACTTCATATAATTTTCATAAGTAGGATTAGCTTGATAATCATTTTGTAGATTAGTAAGATATTCTATTACTTGTTTTGACACATATTTATTCATTCCAGATTCCAAATCCATAAAAGCTAATTTGTGCATTTTACTTTGCGAACTAATAAACTGTGCAAAATGATATCTCTGAAACTGCATTGACCAATAAGCTGGATAGGTTACATCAAACTGAACAATAATACCAGTAAGAAAATTTGCATGTCCAGAATTTGATTGTGCATTACCTAGCTTACAGCTTCTTTTATAATGAGGTGTTTTATCAAAATGAAAATAAACACCATCGCTAAATTCATGTGGTAAATCTGTTCGCATTGGATATCCAGAAGCAATACAACTTTCTTCTAGACCATAAACTTGTGTGTTACTTATTCTTAACATTATTATCTTCTTCCAAAAGTTTATTTAATTTAGAAAGATAAGGAAGAGCTTTCTCATATTCTTCTGTTTTAACTTTATCCAAATCTTCAAATTTAACAAAGGCAACAGAATGATATTCAAGAGTTTGAATTTTATCATCTTTTGTCATAGTCCAAATATTTGTTTCTACTTTCCAAGTATTATTCAAATAAGAAGATCTTTTTACTTCTTGTTCAATACTTGCTTTGATATTACTTGCAATAAAATCTTTTTCTTTTTCCATAGTATTTACCTTAGGTTGAAGTACATTGTAAATTACTTTATTACAGCTTACAATACCAAAACCAAGACTGGCAAGAACAAGTATTATAAAAGCTGCAATACTCACAAATATTACACCAAACACTGCTTTTATCATAATATTACCTCAAAAATGCTTCAGCAAGAATAAGCATAAGAATTAAACCCATAAGAACACAAGCTAATACTTTTAACGGGAGCGGTCTATCCTTAACAAAAATATCTGCTATGGTCCATACACAAACAATTATAAGAAAAATAGAATATAATGTTCCTAATAATACTGAAAGAAGATAACCAAAACCACCACCAATCAAACCGACAACTAAAGGTATTATAATTTTACTTTTATCCTTTTTAAATATTTTTTACAAGTTTCCTAAAGTTTCTTGAGAAAATCTCAAGATAATCTTCGAAGAAATCTTGAATGGCAAATTTAATAGTGTAATACCATTCACGAAACTTATCTGTAACTATTTCCAGATATTTTAAAAATATTTCAATAAATTTCTGAAGTTTTTTCTTAAATGTTTCCATAATTTTAACTCCTATTTAACTTTGATTAAAAGTAGATTTCATTTCTTCTGGAATAACTATTTTTTTACTTTGATAGCGCCGTTTAGCTTCTTTCCCACACTTCTCACATGGAATAGTCTTTGGAAAATCCACTCCATATTCCTTTTTAAATTCTGTAATATGACCACATTCACAGATGTATTCGTCTATCATTTCTTTTTCTTCTCCTTTTTTGGAATATACAGTATTAATGATTCTTGTCTCATAAAATATTTTGTAAATTTATCATCTACAACTTCATAGCTATGGTAGTAAGATGGAAAATAGCTACGTTCCTCTTCAGCTTGTGTGTAATCCGTTACTATAAATACCCTATCGTCCTGCACTGAATCAGTATATCTAAGAACAGGGCAAGATTTATCTTTTAATCTAACTTGAACTTTATCTCCTTTTTAAAGATAAAAGGATTCTTTAGAAAGAAAATTTCTTTCTTTAAACTCTGAATTTCAGAATTTGTTGCTTCTTTATAGTGTGAAAAATTGCTTTCTAAGTCTTTAAATCGTTTAAAAATCATATTAAACTCCTAAAATTTAAGTTTAACTACAGAGTAATCGTCTTTATACTTTTCGAATAATACACGAACAGCAGCTTTGATGTTATCTGCATCTGCTTCATCCTTAAGAAGAAGAGTTAAATCAACTGCTAGATCTAGACATTTTTCGAAATCTAAGGTGATCTCTTCTTTTTTCTTATGATATCTAAAAAATGATAAAATTTTTGCTGTCATAAATTTTGAGTAAAAGTAGTGTATGAATAACCTATACAATTATTTTTCTAATCATCCCTTCTAAAGTATTAATAGATATCTGTGCAACCTGCTTACCTTCCTTGTATCTATTTTTAACAATTACAAGACTACTATGATTAAATGCATTAGCATGATTTTTATTTAAAAGATGAACTCCTTGAAGAAAATCTTTCGAATAGAAAAATCTATCTGGAATAGTTAAACTCCAGCATTCACCTTTATGAAAAAAGGATTCTTTTGTACTTGTATCTTTTGAAAAGATAAAATGATAAGTATGAAATTTTTCAATCATCTTCTACTATCTCTCTTTTAAAGAAGTGTATTTCCTTTTTCTCAATTAAAGATATAAACTGTTGTACTGTTATATATACTCTTCTTAAAGAAATTTGATCATGTATATTATAAGGTATAATTGTTAATTTAAAATCTTGATCAAAAGATATCAAAATATATGCTAACTCTAATGAAGATTTATTACCAAATGAAATTTTATAACATTCATGCTTTTTCAAAGAATGAATTGGTATGTTTTTCATAACTATAAAATAAAAAACAGATTTCATTTCTATTCATCCACTCTAACCATTTCTAATTGCATAAAAATCCTTTTTGGACAAGCAAATAATTTTTTAGTTTCAAGATCCTGATAAATGGTTAGTATATCGCTTTTAACAAGTTTAGTTAAACCTCTTGTTACACCGACAACTACTTTAGTATCAGTATGTTCGAATAATTGTATTGTTTCACCCGTTTCAGTATGTTCTGCTTCACCCTTACCCACATACTGATGTAAAAACTCATTTTTTATCTTTACTGCATGAGGAACATCACCCATAATAATTATGAGCTTATTTTCTTTAGTTCTATATACTCCAGAGACAACGAATTCCATATCTACCTCCTATTTACCTTCAATTATTCTTTCTTTCATTAGTTTAGTTTCTTTTCCTTTTTGTTTGTGAGAAAGATACTTCCATCTATTCTTAAGTTCTTTCTTATCTTTATCCTCTGTAATACCAACTACTCTACAATACCTGTTAATTAAAGTCATTGTCTTTTCTCTCATGTATATCTCCTGATAATAAATTAGATGTCAAAGAAAGAGACCTAGATTTTTAGGTCTAGGTCTTAGAGAGGAATGAATAGTATTCATTCCTAAATAGGAGGCTTTGAGAAACTTCAACTAGCTATCATATATAATAATATCTCCTGATTGTTTTTTTCTATATAAATTTTATTGTAAAAGATTTTTTAAATCTATTATAACACATTCTAAATCTTCTAATTCAGTGTAAAACATGATTATATCTATGCTCTCATTTTCTATATGAAGTTTCTTTTGAAGAAAAGATGATTTTGTATTATAAGATATTAACTCCTTTTGAGTAGGAAAATTTATACCAGTACATTCTATAATTCTATTAAATAGAGTTTCTGTTCTTCGCGTATACTCGTCAATTAAATCTTGTATTTTATCTCTCATATTCACTCCTTATAAAAAGAAAAAGTACCCATTGTAGTTTTAGATGATCTACCACGATAAGTAGTATACTTTGTCATTTTCCATTTTTTAAAGTTAAAAGATTGTGTGGCTTCTTCCAAAGAAATAGGAATTAGCCTATTGCTGTAATCTAGAATACTATTAAAAACAATTAATATATCTCTTATATTACAAGCATCAATTGATGTTATAATTCTTTTTAAACCTTTTAATCCATTTGGAAAATAATCACAACTATCAAAATTAATAATTGCTGGTAGCTGATTTTTTGCTAATAAAGAAAAATCAAATGAGCAGATGTCTTGTTTAAGCCAGATAGGACCTTTAAATTTACTATTTCTATTGTGTGTATCAAAGTTCTTATTTTCAAAACTAATCAGTTGTTCTTTTTGTATTAACTTCTTTTTAAGAAGATGATATAATTCTGTATTTGGAATAATTCTTCCAAAATCGTCTATACAAGGTCCTGCTAAAGTAAAATACTTTCTATCACAGGGAATAGAAGATTTACCTGTGATAGAAAGATAATTAGAGAAGATCATTTCTTCTCTATTTAATAATTTTTCTGGATCTGTATATAGTTTAATCATTTATCTACTTTTTTCTTCAATCATATTATTAAGATCTTTTGCATACTTAAGAAATATTGAACGGATGAGTTCAAGAGTTTCTCTATCTTCGCAAGCACAATAAGAAAGAATATGATTTAAATCCTTCTCTACCTTCCCAAAAATTAAAGTTTTCTTTTGAACAAGAAAAGGACCTTCTTGAACGCAAGAACAAGAAGAATCAGATAACTCAAATTTACGCATATGATAGATATCTGCTTCTAATTTCCTTTTAGGAACACCGAGTTTTATTGAAAGTTCACTGGTAGAAACTCTATCGCATGCTTTAATCATTTGAGTAATACCTGGTACTTTTTGTTCATATTCTTGAAATCTTTTTACATATCTTTGCCCTTTCATTCTTTTCTCCTATTTTAATATGTACCCATTGTAATATGGGCTTTGATTGCTGCTATTTGCATCAGAGTATACTCATAATCAAACTTCTCATCATATCTTTCCAATATCTTCTGAGAAGAAAGATTTTTAAGATAGGCCTTAGCAATAAGTCTTTTATCCTTCTCTGTTACCTTAACAAGCTTTGGTCTTCTGTCAATTCTTCTATAAACAGAATCATGATATCTTCCAGTAGGTTTCATATATAAACTCCTTATTAAATTAAATTTTTTCTAATGTAACTGTAGTTTTAAATTCTCCGTCACCTCCTGTATTAGCAAAGAAACAATATTCAAATGATTCATCAAGATAATCAGTATCAGAAAGAAAATCTGACCAATACTGATCATCTGTCTCAGATGAAGAAAATAGATAGCAAACATCACCTATTACAATAGTACCTTTTGTTTTAAGAATAAAGTTATGTTTTATCTTACCTGCCCAGCAGTTAGGAATAGAAATAGAACACTTATATTCACCAGGTTCTACTTCTACTTTTTTACAAAGACTGGAAGCAGTACTACCAAATTTGCCACCACAAGATTCTATATAATCAAGATCAACCACGCTAATATTTCCTGCATCTACGCCATACGAACCTGTAATAATTTGTTTAGACATTTTAAGCCTCCTTTTTATTTATTTACTCTATTTCCTCTGCATTAGTAAATTCAAAATAATGAATTACTTTATTTGTTTTAGGATCAAATATTTCTATTTGAGTATCTGTAAAACAGATACCAATATTATTCACAGAATCAACAAAAGCTTGTCCTATAACATCAGCAGCATAGAACTTTCTATAAAGTTCATTTCTCATTCTTCTTCTCCTTGATAATATAATTGATAGTTTTTACATCGAAATTATTTATAGATACTTCTTTATAAATGTTATCTAAATTAGATTTCCATATAAGGTCTGTTTTTTCTAGAACAGTATGATCGTCTAAAATCAAGATAATCTTTTCATCAAATTCTATAGTTTGAAGAACATCTACATGTTTAGAAATCTTTGTTTTATCAGAAAAACCTAAGAACATAATTACAACTGCAAATACTACACTTAATATCATTACAGAAATAGTAACCCATCTAAATTTTGAAGACTCATAATTATTTACTAAATAAGAATGTATTCCTGTTGAACCTATACCTACTATCATTGCTGCTATTAATAACCAAAAATATATTGGCATTACAAAATCTCCTTTATTTAGTTTCTATCCTAAACTGAAATCTTTTTAATGTAACTACTTTAGTTGTAAAATAATCTTTAGAAAATTCTACCTCAAAATCAGAAAAATTAGAATAAATATGTACAATTACACCTCTATCTCCTTTGTAGAGATAAAATTCAGGTAGATCATCTACCAAAGTTATTATATCATGTTCTGATAGTGAAGTGTCTAATAACATTTTTTATTAATCTCCTTGTGATGTAGTATTATACTTAAAAAATGAGTAATAACTTTTATTTTTCTTTTTTGGAGAAAAGAGATGCTACATCTAAACTCAAATACAATCGTTTTTGCTATAGGAAATAACCAACACGTTATTAAGTTTGCAAACAATCTAGAAGATTTAGTGCAGCAAACTAAAAGATTAATAGATTCATTAACTAATCCGGAGAATTTAAAAAATTTAGATACTGATGTAGCATCTCCGTATACTGTTACATTATTTGCTAATCAGCAAAAACAAAAACTAGATCAAATAGAAAAACAATTAGAACCAACTCTTCAACAATTTAAAAAACAAATTTTAGATATCTATAATGAAGTAGAACTTTATACAAGAGATATGTATAGTTATAATAATCTAACTGGTGAAACATATTCTGTTAGTGATATTGAATTACCTAGAGAAAAATCATATATAGTATAATTATGTTCAGTTTAAATTCTAAATATGTTGTTAGTGAATATGATTCACTAAGAGTTATCAAAGCAACGGAAGATAACTTAATATCTTTAATAGAAACAGAATTAAGAAGCATCTCTGATAATCTAGAATACCTAGATGAATCTAAAACATCTAAGCAAGATGCTACTAATTTTGTTCATTTTATAAAAGATGAGATAGGTAAATTAAAAGATCCCTATGAATATGCCAAAGAAAATTTAACCTCATTGGAATTCTATTTAAAAGATCTTCTTAAAAGAACAGAAGACTTTCTAATCTACAACATGCAGTTAAAAGACAATAGTATCCACGGTTTATCCTAATACTAATATACTCTCCTCTTTAATTAATTTTTCCAAAACGCGTGATGTTATATATAAATGCTTTGGGAATACTTTACTTTCAAAATAATATTCTCCTGCGTGGAGATCTCGTTTTGATATAACAAGTACTTGTCCTCTTTCAAATGTACATCTGTGATCAAAATTCTTTACTACTATAAATTTATTGATTTTCATAGATAACTTCTATATAATCTTCTTTAAGATATCTTCTAAAATCTTTTGTAGTCAATAGAGGAGCACCTTTTTTAAATATACTAAAATTTCTTAATTCAATTCTAGGTCCATTATCAGGAAAACCAAAATCTACATAACCTTTATATCTTACAATAACATCAAAGATTTGATTAAGATAATTAACACGAGGATATTCACTCAACACAAATATTGGTTTTACTATTTTAACTTTCATTAACAATTACCATTGTACCATCTTTAATCCATTCTCTAAACTCGGAAGACATAAGATATAATGGATTTCCTATTCCACCTTCTCTTTCTATTATAAGATTCCAAATATATCCATTTTTGTGATTAGTCCCATTGTTGAAAGGCTTTATATACTTTTGTTCATCTTTTGTAAGCGGTCTAATTCTATATATAACATTCTGTGTAAGAACTACACTAGAACGGCTGTTTTCATCATCGATTTCCCTAGTTACTCGTACTAACATATTATTTTCAATTGTCCTTCTAAAAGAGCTTGTTTAAAATTCTTTCTAGACCAAAGCAAACTGCTGTTATATGGATTCATTAATTTTGCACTAAGATTTTTTGCATTTACTATATAAAATTTACTTTTTTCTATTCTAGATAATTCGATAATATAAATCTTACCTGAAGGGATATATTTTATTAACATATTACTTGCATATCTCTATTTCTTAACCACTTTCTGAAATCTTGAACACAGATACTTTGTGTCCTGTTCAGACTCTTATCTACATCTACATAATCTAAAGCAGATAAGAGTATTTGCCAATCCTCTGTAAATCTTCTATCAAAAGGAATAACTTCTACTGCGTATTTAATATTTGGATAAATACGAGCAAAGGTTCGATTATCCCCTGGGTCAATATCTCTTCTAAAGATCACTATCATTTATTAAAATTATATCTCCATTTTTGATAGCTTGTTTAAAAGCTCTAGTAGATAAATACTTCCACATATATCCACCGGATTCTGAAGATAATCGAATATCACTATCTGCATCAATGCTTACCATATAGAAGCTGTCACTATCAATAATTCTATTTCTATCACTAGAAAAAAACTTATCTGAATTAAGAGATTCATGTAGTTGATTTTTAACAAATATCTTCATTTAAAAAACCTGAATTATATTATTTTTAACAAGCAAACAGAGAGTTCCATATCTCCATTGAGTTCTGACATAATGATATTTATACTTCTTATTATAATAGATATGTTGATTATCTAGATAACTATTAAAAGTATACACTTCACCTCTTCTACAATCATTAAAAGATTGTGTAAAAATAAATCGTTTTGGAATCTTATATGTTGTAGGCATTGATTTTTAATTATTTAAAAAGGAAGTATAATTTTCATTTTTACTAGATTTCTTAAAAAAGATTTAGGCCAATAACTTTTATATTGGCCAGATCTAGTTTTATACGTATACACCAATTGTTGTTTAGTTGTATCAAATAAATCAAAAATATGTACTTCACCCCTTTTACAATCTTTATAATCAGAAATAAATATAAATCTCTTCGGTATCATATTATTTAATTTCTGTTTCAACTTCAATTGTTTTTAATATTTTAATGTATTCCCACTTTTCTAATACTGCTAATGTTATTGGATTATAGTATAAGTCTGTATTCCAACCTTGATCCTTATTTCTAGAATGAACTATGCATGAGTATCTAAATGCTCCTGGAACATGCCCTGCTTGTTGTAATTTCCAAATCTCACCTCTTTTTACGTCTAAAAGTTTATCTGCCACAACAATAAATTCGGTAACATAAGTGACTTTCATATCAAAACCCTAATATTTTTATTTTTCAGATTTTCTCTAAAACTACTAGTACTTAAATAACATCTAATATTATGACGGTCAGAAAGACGTATATCTTTATCATGATCTATATCTAACTCATACTCACCGGGTTCAATCCATTCTTTAACTAATATAGAATCGGAATTTGCACTTTGATGCAATATTTTATAAACATAAATTTTCATATTTTTAACATCTCTTTTACCTCTGATAAAACTTGTCTAGCTCTATCCATACTCTGATCGATATGAATACCGCCTACGCCTTCATGACCCCCGCCGCCATATTTTTCACAAATCTCTTTTATGTTATGTCTACGTTTCTCTTGATTCCAAGGATTTTGAGAAATCGCAACGTGCCATCCTTTGCCGAAGTAACTCATATCTCTTATATAAGCAGTATAGATAGATTCTGGTTTCCATCTGAATGGAAAGTATCTATCAAATTTATGATATTTAGGAATCTCAAAAGTAACTATATCATCTTCTAATTTAGCGACTTTAACAAATTCTCTATATCCTTCTTCAAGTTTATTTTGAATTTTTGAGTATCTCCACTCCACAGACCAAGGTAGGTATCCATCCAATAATCTATACAAAAGAGTTCTATCATTAGAAAACATCTTAATAATTTCTTGCCGATAGTTTTCATCTGCATCTTCCATCTCTGCTAATCTAAATTTAGGTCCAAATGTTTTTGGATTATAAACATCATCTATACTTGGATATAGAGCGGAATCTACCATATTTACTTCTTTTACAATTTCAAAAATTAATTGTTCATCTAAGAATTTATTTCTGTTTTTCATAAGAAAGATAGCTTCCGCACAACTTCTTGCAGAAGGATCAAAATTCCCTACAAATTCAGTTGGAACGATTTTTCCCCACCCAGACGCATGATGATCTACCCAAAAGTCTATCGAGGGATTATATAGAAAATCTAGTACTATTAAAAACTCTGATGAATATTTCTTTTCTAAATCTAATTCTTGCCAGTTGGTAAGATTATAATTAACTGACTCCATCAAGAACTTTGATTTAGTATCACCAGAATCTTTTAATAATTTAATATACAAAATACTAGACATAATTCCATCTAGGTCTTGATGATAAAAGATTCTATGATTCATTTTTTTGATCTCCTCGAAGGAATTATAGACCATCCATCTTGTAAAAATTTTTCTAATTCTTCTGGAAAAATTCTTTTCTTTTTTGAATCCTTTTTCATATAAATTCTTCCTTTTAACTTCAAGCTCATTTTTTCTTTTATTTCAAGTGTTCGTTCTACACCAAAATGGTCTTCAAAGGAAAGACCCTTATACCAAGGAACTTTTCCTTTATGAGAGGAACTCATTTTTTGTTTTAGTTCATCAGATCTACTCCAGGATCTTAATTTTTCTCGAGTTTCTGTAGAAACTTCATGACCTTGTAAGGAATTACTTATCTTTCTTTTAGTTTCTTCTGAGTGAATAAATCCTAATCTCCCATTAGATTTACCTATTTTAGCTTCTGAAATTTTCTTACTAATTTCATCCGCCTTTTCTTTTCCTACTCTCTCCTCTAATGTTTTTCCTTTTCTATTATCAGTAATCCCACCATCACCACCTAGAGCTATATTATAGCCATATTTATCTTCTCTACTGTGAAAAAATAGTATACATTCCTTTTCTGATTCGTTTAATTCTTCTTTTGAAGAACAGTATCCAAGTATTTCCCATTTGAATTTAAATGGTGAATATTTTCTAATACTATTATATAAATATTTTGTTCCTTTATCTACATTGTTTTTAGCGTCTTGAAGATGCCATCTAATATAATCTTTAAAATTTTTAGTAGTTTTTCCTATATAAACTTTTTTAGTTTCAATATTAGTAACTTTATAAATCAATCCATATTTCATAATTATATCTTTGATCTTAAATTTCTTTTTTATATTCTTTATAAATATAAATCTTCATGATAATAGATTTTAATTTTTTGCAATTATTTGCCCTCAAATTTCTTTTTTAATCTTTCATATGTAGCACGATCTTTCTCTTCTTGAGTTTTATGTCTATCTTTTTCTTTTTGAAATCTAGATTCTTCTGCTTTAATTCTTTTTTCATATTCTTTATCTGTTTCTAATCTGGAGCCTCTAATAACTATTTGTCCAAAGTCATAATCTTGATCTATATCTAAATAAAGGTTAACATGTGTTTCTTTGTACTTATCTCTATATCCATTTAAGATATTTATTGTTTTATCTAAATTATTAGTACTTAATTCATAAGTTAAATCTTCAGTTAATCTTTCTGGTATAAGTTCTCTTTTATAATTAACTTTCTTCATAACTTTTCGGCCTCTAATATCTTACATAATTGTTCAAACAGTTCGTGCCTTTCTTCTGATGATTTCAAAGTAATATCGAAATATTTATTACCAGTAGCTGAAGTAAATCTAATACATAATTCACCATATTTTTCAATATGAATTACTTTAGATAAATCTAATAATTGATTGTTAATTATTTTCCACATATTATTCTTCCTCCTCATCTACGCTGGGAACTCTTCTGATTAGATCTACATATTCACCAAAATATTTATCAAATACATTAATAAGGTTTTCATAGTCACCAACCTGCATCTCTGATTGTATTTGCTTATAATCTACCCCTAACTGTTTACCATAATTTCTAGCGTAAGCAAGAAGCACGAAAGCATTTCCTTCCGGACCATTTAAATCTATTTCTGGTTTATGATCAGATTTGGTTTTAATCATATAATCTACTCCTTAAAAAAGTATAGGTGTATCTTTGTATAGATACTGTATTATTAATTTTTCATGAATCCAATACTTTAAGTTTTCTATATTATTAGATGGACCTGCAGATAGCGTGTGATTCCTTTCAATATAACCTTCTCTTCTAAGACAAGTTCTAGTTAAAGAACAAATAACTGTATTCAGTACTAATATGTCACCCTTCTCTGCATAAAGCAGATGTTCATCTATATAATCTCTACAATCTCCTGTAGCTATATAAGCAATATACATTCTATTGCTCCCTAAATATAAGTCTGCTTTCTCTAGAACCTATGTATTCTAGAAGACCTTTTTTAAACCATTTCCTGCATTGCAAAGCAAAATTATCGCCTATGTATAGTGGAAATCTTACTTCTATCTCCGGATCTGAACCTGGATCAAATCTATAAACACTTGTTCTAAACATTTTCATTCTTTCTGTATCTATTTCTAATATATCTCCCCTTTCAAAAACCATATCAGTTTTAGATTTAGAGGTAGAACAAATACCAGTTGCAATAAAGTATACAAACATTCTAACCAACCTTTAACATTTCTTTTCCAGATTCTGTTATACCTTCTTTAATGCTATTAATAGCCCATTCTACTTCAATAGAGTCTTTAAAGTTCTGAATATACCCATGAAGTTGTTCAAGACAAAAGATACCTGTTGCTTCAGATTGGATTTCTATTCCTTCATTAGTTCTATAGATTAAATAGGCAGGATATGTAAGATTACATCTACATACAGAGCACTTCTTATTTTCTTTTACCCTTACCTTTTCTATTCGATCGAAAACATAAGGAGGTTCAAAATTAATTATAGTATCAAGCTCAGTAAGATAATACAGCATCTTATCTGGTCTATGCTTAATAATATAAAGTTTGAAGTAAATAGCAACTTGCTTGATAGCATTTACAAGCTGTGGATAGTACAGATTTCTATTTTGCATTGCATAAAATAACTTTATTACTCTATTCAATGCATGTGAAAATTGTCTTTTAGATTTAGGAACTTTCCATCTGGATGAAAGAAGAGATCCTGAATATAGTTTTAATCTTTGAATAGTAAGTTCTGTTGCATTCATTTTTCTTCTCCATATAACCAGGTATAGAATTCTTTAGTCATCATTTGTTTTTTGTTTCTTATTCTGATATCATATAAAATTCTATCATATGATTTAACATGCTTTTCTATTTCTGTATAGTAAAACTCATTCAAAATAATGCAATTGCAACCTTTGTTATACCAATCTTGGCTAATTTGCAGAAGCTGAGAACAAACCCATTGATTTCTATTTAAATAATACAAGCAAAGAATTAACATGAAAAATGATATACTCATAACAATAATAAATATCATTGATATAATACCTTCTTATCATTAATCCACTTTTGTATACATTCAATACTAAATCCGTAATAGAGATTACCTCTGGAGAAAACACCTGTACAGGACATACCATAAAATTTATACTGTAGATTACCGGAACCATATACTTGATTAAAAATACAAAGCATACCTAGCTCTACATTAGCATTTTGATAGTAATCACCTTCACCATGTTCCAGAAATATAAACTTACTTGGTACTTTCATATTGATATATTATTAAATAATTTAATTTATGATAGTTTTGTATTATATCAAAGCTAAAGTGAAAATATTTATCACGTGATGGTACATTACCATAATGCATATCTTTATGTGTACAAAAGAAATTATATCTAGCACTATCACTGTGTAGACGAACATCAGTATTTAAATGACAGACCATACCTTTTTTTAACTGTGCACCCTGCATTGCAAAGTCTTTGCAACAAATAAATTTTAAAGGTATTATCATTTTGCTTTAATTAATTCAACATCCCATTTCTCTACATCTGAAACAAGTATACGAATTACTTGATTAGACTTCTTATTTTTAATCTTCTTCTTTTTTAACTTTTGTATCTGGTTTTCTTTGTTTATTACATCCCTACGAAGATAGTCTATATGAAAAGATTTCCATCTAGTTCCAAAAGGATAGAAAGTTTTCCAAACTTCTTCTGATTCATTCTTATAAAAAATAGAACCATCATTTTTAGCATACCTAAAGGTAGCATTCTTAGATTCAAGAAGAGAAATCTCTTCTTTTAATCCTTTAATTAATTTTTCAAGATAAGCAACCTCTTTTGATTTTTGAGAAGAAATCATTTTATTTAAAAGAGAACCATTTAAAACTTTAAAGGTAATACTAGAAGGATATCAACCTCTATTTCTAATATAAACTTGACTTACCTCTAGAATAGAACCTTTAGGAATTTTTTTAAAAGAATGATCCCCATCTGATTTAGATATAGATCCATCCTTTAATAGTTCTATTTTATCTTTTGGTTTAATAAAAGTTAATTTCATATTTATTACTCCTTTTTGAGGATGAAATTTATGGCCTTACCCAAAACTTATACCACTTGCGGGCATAATCTTCACAATTATTATTTTTGTTTCTCTCTTCTGGCTTAAATACTCTATACGCCCTAATCAATGATACCGGTGTGCGTCTAAATCCGTTTTGAATAATGCATTTAGTTTCTAATACGTATCCAAATGGATGATAATAAATTGTATAATGTTTACAATTTTTACAGTATTTATATTCCATTGTTTCCATCCTTTTTGAGGGTGAGCCATTCTACTAATTCTGGACATTGCCCACAACTCGGTTCTTCTTTTTTAAAAGCGCATTTACCACATTTCTTTCCAAGTATCTCTGCCGCCTTGCATCGGGCGGTCAACAGTCCGGCCTCATGTCCTGCTTTACGTGCAAAGTCTCCAAGTTCTTTAATTGCCGCATCTCGTTCCCTTGTTAGTCTCCCCACCTCTGCCTGTAGTTCATTGCATCGGGCGGTCAGGGTGTCGAATTTCGATTTCCATTCTTTTGCAACAATTTCGTATTGCAGTGCAGAATCTTTCCAACCTTTCGCCTCTTCTTGTAGCCTGTCACGGTCGGCTTTTAATTGCTCGTATTCCAAATCTCTTGTGTCAGTATCCGGCCTATGGTCTGGAGGAAAACTTACAGTAAACGTGTTTAAATTGTATCTGTTAGAACAAGACGAACAAACACCGTTAATGTCACCGGTTCCAAGTTCAGTTATTCCGCAATACGGACATTTCATCCCTTCCCTCCTTTACCGCTTTGTTAAATCATAAATATTGCTAGATAACTTATTGCAACACCAACGCAGAGCAGAATTATGTTGAATAAAATATCAAAAAACGCTTCTATCATATCCCTTCCCCTTTTACCGCCTTGTTGTTATGCTCGCAACATTTTTGTTTCGTACGATCTGAACTCACCACGCAATTCAATATCACCGTTGTCATAAATATTCATTTCGAAAGTATCATCATCAAAAGAAATATCACCCCCATCACGGAATGTGTTTATTTCCTTTGTAAGTAATTCAAAATCTGATAAATTCATCGATCTAACAACTTGTGGTTCTTTTTTGTTTTTCATTCCCCTTCTCCTTTTACCGCCGCTTCGTAGGCGGCGATGGCGAGTTGATGTTCTTTAAGCAATAAGCATTTCTCGCAACACTCCACTCCATCTTCAACTTCAACACAGCAATAACAACCGTCCCGCAGTTCCTCCCCCGCCCTGAACCGGGCAACGGCGAGGGTGTGGAGAGGTTTATAATCTATATTATCAATATCTTCATCAGAAGAATAATCACCATCAAGTACCCACTTCAATGCATTTATTCTTGTAAGGTAATCATGTTCATCTGAAAAATCTAAATCAGATAATCTATTTATTTCTTTAATTATCTCAGATTTTGATTTCATTTCTTTCTCCTCCTATTATCCTGTTTTTGCTTTAAGGTGATTACTAATCTTGAGCTCCAGGAGAAAAATGTTATTTCTAAATAAGGTCTATATACTGTAAAAGTTACTATATTTATAATACAACAAAATATTTGAATAAAAGAATTTATCCAGCAAAAGAATCTATGTAAAACTAAAAGTGTAAAATTATTCATTATCTTCCTTTTATAATTGCTTCCAATAAAATATCAAAATAAAAATTGATGCCAAAAGAATACCTGTAATTAAACCAATCATTGGATTATTAGTTTTAATTGCAGAGATTATTGCAACAATAGTTGGAACAAATATACTTATATAGAACTTAATAATATACCAATTATTTTTTATCCAGTTCATGATTGATGTGTTTTTCCTTTGCTATCTGCAAACTGAAAACTAAGTCTTTGAGAATGAAACTTTTGTTCTCTTCCTTGCATACCTTCTGTCCAAACATGCTTGCATTGTTTACAACGATACGCTCTTCTACCATCGAAGGCTCTACCTTTATCCAACTTGTCACAAAAGCAAGAAGGGCATTTTCTTTTATTTTTCATATGTTTGTTTCCAAATAGATCTTAAATATCTGAATATAATGTGAATTATTTTTGCTATTATAACAATACATGTACCTAATAAAATATCTATTAGACCTATAAGACAAAGTAATTTAATATCAAAGGTAGAATATTGGAAAATCTCAATTAGCATTACATAGTCTTTTTCAAATAAAGACCAATGTATATATCCCACAAGTAGACTTAATAAAAATGCTATTGTTATTGAAAGTGCCGAAATAATAGATATAATAGAAATTCTCAGAAGAAAATTTCCCATACTCTTTAGAAAACTTTTTCCTAATTCTATTATAAAATCTTTTATATGCTTAAGCATAAGCTAGAACCTCAAAATAAATTTATTGTCTTCCCAATATTTTAAAAGATTTGCTGTAAAAGGAATGTTTAATATATGTCTATCTGTATCACAAACATATCTAATGTCACTTCCTGGTGAAGCAAAATTTAAAACCCATTCCCTAGTGAATACTAATCCTTTAGTAAAAGAAATAGATTGATGATATCCCCTGGTATATGGAAGAACAGAAATAGTATCTGTAACTGTCATGATAAATCTATTCGGTTCTGTTCTAGCAATCATATGCTCAGGGTAGATAGTCCATTCATACTAATCTGATTCTTTAGATGCATTTTTCACTATTACGCATTTAGCATTATCTTTTACTTCCAAACTCATTCCGAATAGATAATCCATGTGTCCTTGCGCATTCCAATGATGATCATATTTAGTATCTGGTGAATCACTACCAAATTTCTGAATAAATTCATGTTTACTTAATATTCTATACTTTATTAATTCCATTCTACGCCTACTGAATATTTATCTTTGATTTGAAGCAGTGTTTTATTTTTTATAAGTGAAAAAAAATCTTCAAGACGCATTTCTTTACTACTAGTCCCTCTAACTCCTCCTGAAACCATAATTATTCTATCAGATAAAAAAGATACTATAGGATAGAGTGATACTGTATAACCCACCCAAGTAGGATTATATTCAATATAATCTTCTAAGGAAGTTAGTTGTCTAAAAGATTCTTTATCTGGAAAAACAAAAGCTAAGATTTCTCCTTTGTTTAGCTCATTAGTAGATTTTAATACTATATATATTCTTATGTTTTTATAATATGTTATCATTTCTACTTTTGAATATCACAAGTTAATATACAATCTTTTATTATCATAAGTTTATGTTGTTCCAGTAATTTAAAAAATTGATTTACTAATACAGCAGTAGTTTTGCTTTCTACTGTCGCAGTATTTTTAGTAAGATTAGTAATCTTATATAAACCTAACACTGAATCACAATCTAAGTTAGCATTATTATCAAGAAATAATTGCATAGAATTAAGCGAATTTACGTCTTCAGAACTACTCAGTATATATAAATACAAATATCCTTTATCAAAAATAATATTGGATTCTGTTGCTATATACATTCTAACTCTATAATTCATTGTAATTCAATCCCATCTTTAGTAATTATTTCTATAACATTATGATTCTTTAACATATGAAATTGAGGATAAGAAAAGAATCTAGAATTATTATCTTCGTCAATGCAGAAGTAACCTTTCTTGATTTTTCCATCAGATTTATTTACAATATCCTTTGCCATTATTGTATAATTCATCTGTCTGTTTTTAGAAGTTGCCAGTAATCTAAATCTATCACCTACCTTCATGTTATCCTCCATTACTTTATAGTAGATATGGATCGGGATCAATGTCTTTGATTTTTAAAAGAATTCTTCGTTTAATAAGATCAAAAAGTATAAATAATGTTAAATCTATTGAAAAACACATTGATCTAGATTTTTTTAAACCAGATACACAAAAGAGAGTAATAGTATCAGTATCTCGACCATATGCTTGACTATGTTTTCTGTATAGATCAATAGAATTCAATGCTATTAAATCATCGCTTGTTCTAAAGCAAAAGATTTGACCTTTTTTAATTTCTTTAGAAAGATAGTCTTCAGTCGCTATGTAATATCTAGCTTTCATTTTACCACCAGTGTTTAATAAGTATGGTCTCTTGAAAATCAGCTCCATTATCAAGAAGCCAATCATTTACTATATTATAACCTTTTACTATACTTACCATAGTTCCATTGGAAAGACGACCTTTATGCGTGACAATACCATGAGTTACTTCATCAGATAGAATAGCACAATAATGATCTGAAGTATTCCACTCAACAAAACTATCGTTAGAAGTATTCCAATCACCTGCATAACAAAAGAATCTTTTTCTAACGTCATCTGGCATATCCTGACAATCAAAAACTTTCATTATCTTAAATATTCTTGAATGTGTAGTCATGTAACGTTCCTTTAAATTAAATAGTTAATGAAAAACCCTTTATATAAATAAAGGGTTTTTGTGCTTAAGTATTTAATTAATTACGTCTTAGAGAAAAACTATTATATCTCCACTTACTTTAAAATCAATATCCCCGAGACCAGCGCCAGATCCATCAAGAGTGTATACAACTTCAGGAGTAACGATACTTGTAGTAAGCTTTGTAGATTTATCCTTTACTATATTACTTGCTTTTGGTAGAGTACGGGGTTCTACTTATATACTTTTACACCAATCCCACTATATATGCATTCGGCGGGCGATCAGTTTTTTCTTCCTTTCGGTGTCATCTGATTCATAAGCAAGGCTGTTATAAAAGTTTGTATCTTTTAGTATATACCTTATTTTATAATCCTACACGTTATAGCGAAGTATTTATCGCTCCCCGGATGAATATATTAAGAAAAAAGCTCTCTATTTCTAAAGAGCTTTTGTTCTTAAAGATTTAAGAATTAAAGTTGAATCCATTCTGAATCTAGAATTGGATTCTCACCTTTTCCATCATATCTGTCATATTGTATTTGATTCCCTACTAGTTTAACATAACAGTAGCAAAATTTATATGATCGTTCAGTTGTTATAATAAAAGGTTCCATTCCTTTTATATCATCTTTGTCATGATTTAGTATACCGATATACTTAATTGATTCGATACTTGAATCTTTTAAAGATACAACCTTAAAAATAGTAATAGTTGAATTTTCCCAAGATTCTGCACATACTATTTTTTTCCAGTATATCTTTGTCTCATATACAGGACAAACTGTAGGATCAGGACAAACAGGACACACAGGACAATTCTTACTATCCACTGCAATAGGAAGAAGAGAGGCTTTATCTCCTGCATCGTTAATAGGATCACATCCTACTATGAACAGAGAGATAAGAATAAAACTAAAAATAAATTTCTTCATACTATCTCCTTAGGTAATTAAAACTTGAATCCGAACATGACTTTTCCACCATACATATTAAATGTACGATTAGGAAATGTTCCATAAACAGCATGAACATACAGAGCACCAACACCAAGACTAAACTTAGGTGTAAGTTCTCTAACATAAGAAATACCTAATCCTGGTGCTACTACTGAACGATGAGTTCCCTGATGATACATTAAATAGAACATCGGCTCCAGAAAAATAGTATTTAGCTTTTGCTTTGGACAAAGAACTTTTTCAGGTTCAATATCTTTAATCTTTTGAGGAATAGGCACAGGCTTCTTTTTGACCGGAACCTGTTTAGTTGAAGTAGGAGCCTTATCGACCAGCATATCTACCTTTTCCCAATCCTTGCATTTCCAGGTAGATACTTTTTCTTTTTCTGCAAATAGTACTGAAGTACTGAACAGAAAAAGGAGTGCAAAAATCACACTACTAAACTTCATATACACTCTCCTGTATTTAATATTAAGCTACGCCTTTCAAACTCTTCTTAGCGTGATCTCTTACAACTCGCAGAATGTCTTTAGATAAAACTATCGGCATTCTTTCCATTTGTTCTGAATCATATTCGATATAATAATCTACTGAATCTTTAAAAGTATTACCACCTCCATCTAATTCAACATAAAGAATCTTAACACCAAACTCTCTGTAACGTTGTAAAGCTGCTTTAGTCTGTCGCACATCATTAGGCTGACCATCTGTTACAACTACTAAAAACTTAGATCCTTTTCTAGAAAGAAGTTTCGGTAATTCTAATTGAAGAACTTTTCCTGTAGGTGTGCCTCCTTGATCATTCATAAGATCTGATAATGTATCAAAGTGAGCCGATTTATCATCATAATCCCTTGCAACAATAGTTCGATTAGTAAAGTAAACTAATCTTGCTTTAATGTTGTTCCTGACAGCACAAGCTTTATCGATAATGATTGACATATCGAGAACCTTACGCATTTGTGCATGTGACATGGATCCAGAATTATCAAATACACAAAGTACATTTAATCCTTCAGCAATTGCTTTTCTGGTATCTTGATAAATGGTTCTGTCTTTTCCACCGAACTTTGCTTTGTAAAGAAATTCTGGATCTATTTCTCCTTCATCTGTTTCTGTGTAGACCTTATGAGAAGGAGCTCTCCATCCACCACAGAACATTCTATTGAAAGCAGATACCGCATTACCATATTGGCGGAGAACTTTTGCTATCTCAGAAAGAGAAAGACTATTTTTCTTTCTATCTTCATATTGAACATCACCACCACCCGCACCACTATGCTGCATAGCTTCCTTTAAAGCTTCTTCTACTTCTTTGCCTTGCAGTGGACCTACATCTTCACTTTTGTAAGCAGATTTGTTTCCGATAGATTCAGATTCTCCTTTCTTACCCTTCTTACCTTTTCCTTCTTTACCTTCTCCACTTTCACCAGTTTGAGGAGAATCTGTGCTTTGACCTTGATCACTATCTGCCTGATCCTGATGATCATTAAGATCCTGTGCTTCTTGCGGAAAGATTTTCTTAAACATATCAAGAAATTCTTTTGTTATTTTAATCGTCCACTTCGGATTGTTGTAACCATAATGCTTATTTGCAGCAATGATAGGGGCAAAGTTTGTATCATATGCTTCTTTAACCTCAGGCTCGTTAATTATGTGGCTAAATCCAATAAGATCGAGCTGCGATTTAAGTAACAACCTTCCGAAAAGATAATAAGCCTTATCAAACTTCTTCTTTTCTTCAGGAGTATCAGGATCTAATCTTCTTGTAGTTCCTGTCTGTCCATAAACAAGCTTTCTGAAGTTTTTAAATGAAACAGGAAGAAGTCTTTTAAGAGTGGAAGATTGCATTCTTTTTCTTTCAAGCTCCCATTCTATTCTAATATCTTCGAAGCCATTCATAGCATTCAGTTTAAGCCAGTCTTTCTTGTCGCAAGCATTCTTTTGTTCGATATTGAGAACAGGATGCGGAAAAGTATATGCAACGTGGCCTGCTTCGTGTGCAGCAAACATCTTCAACTTTTCAAAGAACTCATGGCTCATGTTCTTTATGATAGGAAGATGTATGTCGCATCTGCCTTGTAGATAATTATGGTGCTGTTGCGTATCAAAATCCTGTTTAGTAGGATAGTATTGTGCACAAGGATATTTACCTACTTTAATAGCTACTCTAGAAGCAGCTTGGCGATCAATAATATCGCCAATGATTATTGTTAAATAATCTATTACCTCATCTTCAAAAGTATACGGTTTTATGTATTGTTTCATTCCAGTCTCCTATATTTATTTAATTATGGAATAATCCATTCTTCTCTTACATAAATTATAAAATCTTTTAATTTACAATAAAAATATTTATACCTTGCTCTATCACCTTTCATTTTAAATACAACGTGTTGTGTATGTGTTTTGTCTTTTGGAAAATAGACAATATTTAATACAACTCCCTTTTTAGGATAATAAGAATTATAATGTAGTTTATAATCTACTTGCATGTGAGCTGCAGTACCTATAACTTTTTCTTGATTAATTATATATCTTAATTGCATTGTATACCTAGAAAGCAGGGGAGGACAATAATTGTCCCCCCCTGTTAATACTTACGACTTACTTGAAAAACTCTTCTGCTTCGACTCCTTGTTGATCTTTAATAGTCTCATCCATCCATTCTTCATATTTGGATTGGAGGCCTTTCATCGAATCAGTTACCAGGCAAGTGTAAGTTGTATTGAAAATCTCTGCTTCGTTTTGTGAGAGATGTTTTGCAACTTCTTCTATGATATGCTTCGGGGTATCTTCTTTGAAGCACCATACCTTCAAAGTATCTTCTTTGGAAGTTTTCATGTGCTTCTTCAGAGCACCTACTTGATGTCTTTCGCTTTCAGGAAGCCTGGAAGTATATCCAATATCAAAAGCTTCTTGAAGAGAAAAACCGCTCTTGAACAGCTGGGCGATTGATTTTAATCTTCTGGTAGTCGGAACTATCGAAAAGTTCTGCTTGCGCAGTATCTTGACGGTATCCATCAGAATATCAATATCTTCATCTACCATTCCGCTATCGCGGAGTATTTGTGATTCCTGTGAAGTATAACCGAACTGAACAAACTCGAACCTGTCTATCGATGCAAGATCGAGTGCATTGGTATTGTATTCAACCGATCCTTGCATATCTGAGTTACCAGAAGCAATTACTTTAAAGTCAGGATGGCATTTCACCATCTCATTCGTCTCCTCGATAAGAAGTTGACCAGCTTCGAGTACCTCATGAAGCTTTGCAGCAAGATCTTCTGATGCTCTATCAAACTCATCGAGAATCAGAATCTTTCCTTCCTTCATTGCGCGAACAAGAGGACCTTCTATAAACTTGGTCTCTTCATTTACCAGTTCGAAGTGACCGATAAGCTTTGAAGGTTTCATATCGTTCGAAATAGAAGAAAGATAATAGTTGCCTTTACCGGAAAGATATTTGGCATACGTCGTCTTTCCGCAACCTGCAGGACCCAACATGTACAAATTTGCTCCTATCTCAAAAATCTTTTTTGCAATCCTGTGTTCTGCAGTCTCATAATAAAGATCTCCATCTTCAGTTTGAACGCTTTTCGCTGAAACGTCTTCTTTTACTTCCACTGCCTCTCCTTTCTCCTTTTTCTCTTTAAATTTAAGCATTGCATCCTTCAAAGCTTTCTGATCCGAATCAGCATCAGAAAGATCTGCAAGGACACGATCAAACTTTTTCTGCACGATTCCTCCATCTTTTTTGATGCCTATGTCATCATGCAGCGCCCATACGAACTTACCTTCGTCTATGAGCATGTTTAGTTGTTCTGCTCTCTTCTTGTAATTGATCATCTCTCATTCCTCCGAATTTTTTGTATTTAATTAATTTTCCTGTTTTAATATATTGTACTAATTCTTGTTCACAGACAAGCAAATTTAGAACTTTAGCTTCTCTATCTAATGGTTTTACTATATCAGAAAAATAAAATTGATATCCATGGTCTTCTTCATAATCATTACATTCTATTTTAATACAATGCCCCTGAAGTCTACCAACACCTGCAACTTCTGTAGTTTCTACAAAGATATAAAAACCATTTAGTTTATGATACATTACTTCCCTCTAGCTTTCGAAAGAACAAACTTAAGAATTCTTTCTACTTTATAATCCTTTAATAAGTGTTTAATTCTATCTTCGAATATCAACTGATCTTCTTTCTCTAGAATAGTTTTACGCATGCGCTCTTTTGCAGCTAAAGCTTTTTTGTATTCTTCCATTTTTTCTTCTTCTTGTTCTTGAAGAACTTCAATAGAAGAACCCCTAGTTCTAAAGTATGCCTCAGCACAACAATCTAAACAAATGTTTACATATTGCATACCATTAGTACCAAGATAAGCAGTGCCTTTTGGAATTTTATGCCCGCAAGAATGACAGGCACGGGTACCTAAAGGTTTTCTTATTCTTGCACTGTGTTTACCGAAATCTTTATTATACATTATATCCTCCTAAATGATTTCTAGAATCTTATCTTTGATAACTTCTTTGGAGAATATAACACCTTTCTCTTTTTCAAGGGAAATCTTCCCTATAATAGCTTCTGCATCCCCAAGCTTAATAGAAGCTGCTTTATTAAAAGCAGCTTGTCCGAAGATTTTGAGAAATCTATCTTTGTCTATTTCTCTTCTTCCAGCCTCGGTGGAAGACTGTAGGGTATAAGGACCATCTTTAAGAATCCCCTTGTCTTTTGCTTCTTTGACAAGAACAGAAAAAGCTTTCTTAGAAGCTTCATACTGCCTTTCCTTTTCTCGAAGTTCCACTCTTTCTTTCTCTATTCTTTCTTGCAGCTTATATGCTTGTTTGAGAATAGAATCTTTTTGAAAAATCATTTCGACCTCCTAGTTAGTTACCCACATTCCATCTGGGTAGATGATAATTGTTTCTACTTTTTGTTTCTTTGCATAGCGAATAGTAGCCCATGTACCAGATCTTAACTGCTCATCGTTTCCCTTTGGACAAGCAATTAAAATTCTGCAGTTATCTACTATATCGTGATTACGTTCTAGATAAGGTTTTTTATCAAGAAGTTTTTCATATCCAGTTTTCAAAGCTCTCTTAGAAGAGTTAATAGGTGGATGGATAGTAATAGCAATACCTAATTCTTTTGCTATGTCATGCGCTTGTGAATCTGCTCCTATACAATCTCCATGATGGAATTCAGTGGCTTTGAAAGATATAAGAAACTTTTTTACAGTTTCTTTTTGCTTATCTGTCATACCTATTTGAGTTCCTGTAAAACCTATCTCCATTTCTTAACTCCATAAAAATATTATATAATTTAAATATAATAAATTTTTCGAATAATAAAAACTAGACATTTAAAAATCTATTCTTGTGTTATCGTCTCGTTAGAAGTAAATTTACTTTCCTTCTTATAAGATTCCCACCCCTTAAGTAAAAGAAATCCAACAAAATTATTAGGACTTCTACCTAAATGAAAAGCTTCTAGTTGAATTTCTCTTGCTTCAATTTCTGGAATAGACCCTGTTAATTGGATGCTTTTAAGTTCTTTTTTCGGTCTACCACTCTTACTTTTTTGGCCGCTCATTATATCACTCCTGATCTAACTTAAATTCCACTGTTCCTTTTTCTACTAATGGTACTATCGAAATAGTATGAAGTATATTAAGAACTCCTATAGCTCGTTCTTCATCTTTAGTTAAAGATCCTTGTGAAGTGGACTTTAAAGAAAGATGAATAAGAGAACGACCAGAAGAAACTGCTATATCCTCTGGCTTTGCCATTGCCAATAAGTTACCTATATTCATTTCCAATCCTCCAATTTTTTGTATGTTGAATGTTTATAAGTTATTTCTTTAATAATATTCCAATCTTCTTTTGAACAGGACATAGATACAACTAGAATCTTGTTTTGTTTACTAAGTTCTTTTAGATGATTTTTCGAATAAGAACTAGGCTGCTGGTCTCGTTCAGACCACAATACTAGTCTATTACTAGTGTCATAAATATTTAAAAGATAAAATATACTTCCTTTTTCTACACTCGAATCTACTATAAATTTAGTATGATCAAGATACATTAAGTTATCTGCAGGAAAAGTATAATAAGGATGTAATGTGGTGTTTACCATTTGATTATCATCAACTTGACCACTATCTGTTATAACTCTTCCTATTTTATTGATAAAGTAATCCACAGCTTCTTGAGTATACCAGCGATACTTTTGCATAGTATCCCGTAGATTTTCTTTAACAAGAAAAAAATCACCTTTTTTAAATAAAACCATATCTTTTTTTCCAGATTATGTCTACCTTCTAGATTTTCTATAAAGTACTTTGCTGCTTTTTGTGACGTAGAAACTGGAATGTTTTGGGATAAACAAAAACCGTATACTTTATAATATTCTTCTTTTTGTGCATTCATTGTATTATTCTTTCTTCTTTTTCTTCTCGTTCTCTTTTCAATTCTTCTTGTGTGGCATGAACTATTGCTTCACATTCCTTCATCTTTTCTAAAGAGAACTTAACAAGAGCAGATAAAGCTTTTTCTTTGATAAGATCTATCTTCAAAAGACGAAGAGTTGATAATAATACTGCTGACTGCAGGAGTGTGCTTATCCATATAACTGATAGTATAACATTCTTTGTTGGACTTTCCGGAACATAAAAAAGAAAAAGAATTCCTGTTACAGCAGAAGCACACCAGATAATAAAAGAAAGAAATTTGTTTGTTGAATTTTGCTTTGCAAGTTGCTGTGCTTGTTTTATAAATTGTTCTTGCTCTTTCATAACTTTTTGTTCTTCAGTATTCATAATGTATCTCCTATTTAAAATCTTAATATGTGTTTATTGTCTAGTAATTCCTTTATTCCTCTGTTTGAAATAACAAGTTTGTGCATAGATGTTCTGGATGTATAAGTAGCTTTAGGTTCCTCTTCCTCTAAAGTATTTAATTTATCCAAATCTATTGGTCTTATATGAAAAACTTCTCCTTTCTTATAAGGAGTAAATTTTATTATTATAAAGCGATTTGGAAAAAGAAGTTCTACATGATTTGATGGTATATAATAATTCTTATCTTTTCTAAGAAAAATATTTTTTCCTTCATTTGTAATTAAAGTACCGATCTTTGCATCACCTGAATATTCTATAATATATCCTGTTTTATAAGTAGAAAGTAAAGCAGACCATCCATGCCTTTTACAACAATCTACCCAAGAAGGAAGTATCCTTAATATATCACCCTGTTTATATAGCATAACACTTATCCTCGATTAGGCCATAACATCTATGTATTTTCCTTTTTCTGTTCTGGAATCTACAAACTTTTTAACTTTACACATATTGCAAGTGCAGTGCTTTTTATGCTTTCGATCTGGTTGATGAAGCACTTTTTCAATTCTTTTAATTGCTGTAACTTTCATTATCACTCTCCTCTTGTAATATTATCATACTCTTTTCTTTTAACCAATTCTTAAAGTCATCTTTAGTTATTAACCAAGGATGCTTAGGATCTGCTTCCAGATTATTTATGTTAAATAAAGCAATATGTGAGTAATGTGTTTCATGATGAATAGTAACTTTGTAGATACCATTTTCTTTTGGTCTAGAATTTGTTATTCCTCGGCAATCTTTTAGAAATTTAACTATCATATTCTTGTTTGTGTTTGTGCTTTCTTGTGTATCTTTTTTTATCTATGATTACTTTTTCTGGTTTGATTTGTAATCTACCAATTATTCTCTTAATCTCTTTTTGTAAAATATCGTTTTTTATTCTAGAACTTTTCATTGCTTTTTCTTTTATTTTCATTTTGAACGAATTTAGTTATCTGTTATTATTTCTAATATTCCTTCTCTTAATAACTTTTTAAAATCTGCTACACTAATTCCTTGATCTATGTTTGGTGAGTGTTTTTTACCGTCATCAGAATAGCAATTGCATTCACTACCTTTAAATCTAATTACTTTTGATCTAGAAGATTCTATGAATATTTCATAATCCCCTGTAAAATTATAAATCCTTCCACCGATATGTGGCTGTAAAAATTCTTTTACTCTTACGCGCATATTTCTATAATTCCTTCTCTTAATAACCTTTTAAAAGTTCTTGGTGGTATTCCCTGATCCACTGACCTGTTTGTAATATCAGAACTTCCTTTAAATCTAATAAAAACTTTTTCCATATCTTGAACACAAGGATCAATATATACTTCAAAAGTACCAGTAAAAGAAGCTATAGGAACATCGCTATAATTTGCTATATTTTTTTTAACTCTTACTTTCATTTCGTTACTATTCTAAGTATTCCTTGTCTTAATAATCTTTTAAACTCGCTTGGTGGTATTCCTTGATCACGACCCTCTGTACTATTTTTAAATCTAATATAAACTCCTTCTCTATTTATCACATTATGATCGAGGTATATTTCGAATGTTCCAGTAAAAGAAGCAATATAAAATGATACAAGATCAGTAAGCTCTTGTGTTACTTGAACTAACATTATACTTTCTTTTCCTATTATTATCTTGTTTTTCTTTCTTCAAAAAGTAATTGCTTAATAATATCTGTCACTGAAAATTCTTGTCTTAATATTTCTATTTTTTCCTTAAGAGCTTCTTGTTCAGAAACTTCTTCAAAGAAACCTTTTTTAAGAGAAGAGTCCCAGCACCACGATCTATCCGATATATCAATACCAGTTAAAAAATAGCCACCTCCCGAAGAACCAAGACCAATATATTTATAAGCTTTTCTACTTAAGACAAAATCCATACGTCCTCCACTGTTCCAACCAGCTTGGCGGACATTGGGACCAATATATCTATACCACTTTCCTACTTCAAAAGATGATACCTTCATGTTTAAATGACCTGTAACTTATAATAAAATCTTTTGTAGCGTTTTAGATATCTATATCTGACTTTCTTTAAGCTGGGATAAAAGTAGCCAGAAGGACCACAATTATATGCAACAAAGTGACAAAATTCTCCTTGAACACCTTTCTGTTTAAGCTGACTTTTAAAGTCTTTAAGAACAACAGCTCCAGACATTACGTTTACTGAAATGTCAAATACATCATTCGAATAAGCTATATTATACTTATTAAGAATCTTCTTTGCAAGATTATATCTTCTTTTAAGATAAGGACTATTTTGCTGAACAAGACCATAATCATAGCTACCATTTCTGTTAGGTCCACTAACAGCATATATATCCATATCTGATTCTGTAAGAATAGTAGACAGCATTTTTTTATGATTAATACCAAAATGATTTTCAATTGTTATCAGAACAGTTGTTAGCTTGTTAATATTATTCGATGTCCATTGCTGACGAATATCTTTCTCTTGAAAAGAGATTGCTTTCTTTACATTAGATTTAACATATTGTTTATAACATTGATCCTTTGTTGAATAAGCAGAGGTAGAACAAAGGATAACAAGTAATATAGGAATAAATAGTATTCTTTTCATTTCTATCTCCTTATTTATTTTTAAGAGAATTGATCGTAAAAGAAAAAACAAAAGCAACTAATAATATAAAAACTATTTCTAATATTGTTGCTAACATTCTTCTTCTCCTATAGAGCAAATTCTAATTAAACCAGATTGATGCATTTGTATGATATCATTGGTGGTAAACCAATAAACACGATCTACTGGAACAAAAGATCCTTTTTTAAAAAATTTAATTAAATCAGATGCTTTAAAATAACGAAAAGGACTGTCACTATCGTCATAGCCACCCTGAAAAATAAAAACTTCTCCTTTATACGAAATAGTTTGTTTTATAGAATAATTACTTATTCTTTTTATTCTATCTTTAGTTACAATAAATTTTTTAATTACTTTCATAGTTTTTAATTAAAGAGGTTTATAACCTACTTTCCACCCAACCTCAAAGTCTGTTCTATAATAGTAGGGAATTGGTAATGCATGGCACTAATCTATAAACTCTGTATATTGAACATTGGTCACCTAGTTTGATCTTGGCACACATCCTTCTTAAAGACAGGAGCAGATTTAGATCTATCTAGAGTTCAATGTGTAGAGTACTGCTTTTAATTTTCTTGATTTAAAACAATTTGTTCTTCTTCATATGAAGATATACCAATCTTACCGGGCAAGGGGTCTATAGTCAGCATATCTTCTGATATGCCCCATCTCCACGGATGCCCATCTATATATGAATCTAGTATTTCAGACCCATCATGTGGCTGGCCAAATAAGTAGTCCATTCCACCGTTATGATTCCAGTGAATAGCAAGTTTATTTTTCCAATCTGGACCGTATTGTTTTTCAAATTCTTCTCTTGTTTTAAATCTTAAAGATTTCTTAGTATGTTCCATATAAATTATCCTAATAAACAGTATATAGAGTTTTTACATAATCTACATACTCACCAAAAGACCAGATTGCAGATATAGATATCCAGTTAGTATCAGACACTCTATATTTGTAAGACTTATAGACTTGATCCAAAGTCACAATAGGTCTAACTGCTAGTTTTCCTGTCATATCGTATACTATTGCCTTCATAAGCTCCTCCTTAATATACGCAACCAAAACCTGAAGCAGATTGCTGTGGTTTATGATTGCCTTGCATTGCTTTAAGCATTTCTTTTTCATGAACTTCAAAAGCTTTCTTTGCTTCTTCTACTGTAAGCTCTCCAGATTTAACTTTTTCAAGAATTAAAGTAAGAAGTTTTTCATCCATATTTTTCCTTTCCTGAAGAGATATTTGCCAACCTTTGTATATATTTCCGTCATAATATAAAACATCTTTTTGAACTTGTTCAGGTGCAATAGGAAGAGGTCTTAATGGATTCTGTAATCCACACATTTGTCTAAAACTACAAAATACGCCGTCTAGATACCCTGTATTAACACATCCTTGCGTAAAAGGATCTTCATTCAACCCATAGACACCTTTACCAAAAATAGTTTCTAGACCAACAAAATTATTCGTATCATTTTTTAATTCTGCAAATCTAACTTCAAATACATTCATTTCTTTGGCAAATCTGATATAATGCTGAATAGAAATAACCGTATCTATTTCACCGTATATTATATTACAATTAAGTCTTACACTTGTATTTTGTAACTGGAGTTGTTGTATAGAACTTTGAAGTACTTTATAATCAAGAAGAAGACCAGTTATTATACTATTTATATATGGTGAATAATGATGAACAGAAATGTTTATTCCCTTGAGTCCTTGTAAATTTTCTTTGCAATACTTTCTGGTAAGCAGACTTCCATTAGTAGTTAAATACACATTTAAATTATGAGAAGTTAAAATATCAATAATTTTATGTAAATGTTTATGTAGTGTTGGTTCTCCACCAAGTAAAATAACATTCTTCTTTCCTGAATCAATAGCAGCTTTACAAATAGTATTTATACTTACTTCTTTTGTGGGCATAAAAGAATTCTTATTTATACACCAAGAGCACCTTCCATTACAATCAGAAAGAAGATTTACTTCTAACCAATCCTGATAGCAACTTCCGCTACAAAAGTTATTTGGATGTGCTATCGTCATTTAATTACCTCAAAATTATTTTACTTAAAAATATACTACTTAATATTATATTTATAATTGAATAAAGTAAATTATAAAATGTTGAAAACATATAAATACAGACTCTATCCTACATCCAATCAAATTGTTTTATTCGAAAAACATTTTGGTTGTGCTCGATTTGTCTATAATTGGGGATTACAAACAAAAATCGATGCTTATCAAAAAGAAAGTAAATCATTATCATTTTACTCTCTTATACCATTACTTGCAAAACTTAAAAGTGAACCTGGTAAAGAATGGTTATATGAAGTTAATAGCCAATCTCTACAAAATTCTCTTTTTAATCTGGATAAAGCATTTACTAAATTCTTTCGAGATAAAAAAGGATTTCCTAAATTCAAATCTAAAAAGAATAATAGACAATCTTTCCAAATACCCCAAAATACTAAAATTGATTTCGAATCAAATAGAATCTCAGTACCGAAAATAAAAAGTATTAAAGCTAAAATATCAAGAAAATTTGAAGGTAAAATAAAAACGTCTACTATTTCTAAAACTCCTACAGGTAAATTCTTTATTTCAATACTTGTTGAAACTCCTGATGATATACAATCTAAACCAAGTATAAAAGAAAATAAAACAATAGGAATAGATTTAGGACTTACACATTTTGCTATATTATCAAATGGAATTAAAATTGATTCACCAAAGTTTTTAAAGAAATCCTCTCATCGCTTAAAATTATTACAAAGGAGATTATCAAGAAAAGTAAAAGGATCTAACAATAGAAATAAATCTAGATTAAAAGTAGCTTTATTGCATGAAAAGATAGAAAACCAAAGATTAGATTTTCTACATAAATTAACATATTTTTTAACCCATGATAACCAAGTGGATACAATATGTTTAGAAAATCTTAATATTTCTGGAATGTTAAAAAACCATAAACTAGCATGTTCTATTTCAGATGCTTCTTGGAGTAAATTTATTGAGCTTTTGAAATACAAATGTGACTGGTATGGTAAAAATTTATTATTTATAGGTAGATTTGAACCTTCTTCAAAAATGTGTTCATGCGGAGCAATTAATCAGCTTCTTACACTAGCAGATAGAAGTTGGATTTGTCCTTCATGTAAAACGTTAATTGAAGATAGAGACATACATGCTGCCTTAAATATTAAAAAATTTGCACTTCAAAAACAAAATATAGTAGGGTGGGAATCACCCGAATTTACGCTTGCCAAATATGATTCTTTTATTGAATCAGGGCAAGAATCTTTTGCCTTTAGACAAAAGTAGTTCAATAACTCCTATCTTCTGGTTTAACATAAGCCATTTGTAATCTATTAAATATCTCTTGCTCACTTGCGGATAAAAGCTTTATTCCCTCATGATTATATAAACCATTTTGATTCAGCTTCAGTGCGAACGATTTTGCTCTTCCTCTCATCATGATATTAAAATTTTGTGAGCCTGTAAGATATAGGAGACCTGCACCCCATCCGTCAGGCTCTACTCCTCTAAAATTAATTGGAATGTTATTATGGATAATATCCATATTAACATTTCCTTTATTTACTATCTTGCAATCAAAAGCATTCGCAATTGATTCCCAATAATACATCTTATCTATTTCGAATAATATATCAATGTCACCTATATCCTTTCTTCCTCTTCTGTATGAGCCACAAATTTCAAACTTGATATTTAATTCTTTTGCTTTATCAAGTAAGTCTTGTATACGAAAAATTACTTCATCACGATCATATCGAATAGAATCTGATTTACCTGTTCTAGCAATGCTAGAATGCAGTTTTACTTTCTCACCTTTAACTGTTTTAAATTCTTTATATTCTTTTATAATAGTACTAATAGATTCACCTACACCTCTAATAATTCTAAAATCAGAAAGAGAAGAGATATCAACTGGATAAGCAGCAATGGTTGAAGCTGCAGAATAGTAAGCTTGCTTTTTATATTTATGTTCTTCTTTTTGAGCAAGTAGTTTTAATATTTCACTTATCTCTTTATTGAACACTTCATTCTCCTAGAAAGGAATAATCACTTTTTCTTTTATTAATTTCTTAAGTAAATTGATACCTTCTGACGTATGATATTGTATAAATGCACTATGATCTTTTGTGTCATAACAAATTGTATTAATAGAGTTTTTTCTATCTATCTTAAATACTTGACCCTTCTTCTGGGTTAGATACGCTAAAGGAATGTAGCATGATCTAGCTTTTGGAAATTCATAATCCTTAGTTAAAATAAATCTTTTCGGAAACTTCATATCTTATTACCATCTTTATCACAGAAGAAAAGTAAATTCTCTTTAAGCATCTTTCTAAAATCAGAAGAATAAATAAATTGACTACAGTGTGCATTGCAAGATAAAAATATTAACTCTGACTGCGGAGTAGAAGAATCTGCTGTATTTGGGACAACAAGATAAATATATTGTGGATTTAATGAAAAGTAACTTCAGCTTTAGGTCTTCTCCAGTTAATATGGTTACGAGGTTTAATATACATTAAAGTTTATCTCCTTTTTTGGAGCAAAAATAAATAAGATTCTCTTTAATTAATCTTCTAAAATCTTTAACTGAAATACTCTGGCCATATCCTAGTGTTAAGCTCTGTAATCGAACTCTGTCATTCCAATGACAAGATACTTCATAAGCATCTACATATAAAGTAAATCCTATTTCATAATCTCCTGTTTTGGTTGCTATCATATGATAAGGTTTAATATACATTATATTAAATCACCATTTTCGTCACAAATACCAAGTATATTCTTTTTGATTAGTTCTCTAAAATCAGATACGGTAACATATTGTTTCTTAGATCTATCTAAACTTATTAGAATCAAGCAAGGTGCATCATGATAATCAGAAGTATTAATAACTTCATAAATAATATTACCATGTAAAGTAAAAGATAAATTTCCACCAAAAGAAATTTTTTGATTATCAGTTAATTTAACAACCATATATTATCCTAAATATCTAATGTGCCCAGAGCGGGAATTGAACCCGCATGACTTCAACAGTCGAGGGATTTTAAGTCCCTTGTGTCTACCAGATTCCACCATCTGGGCTAATTTACTACTCTATAACTACTGAAATAATCTTTTGTTTTAAAAAATCTCTAAACTCATTTCTAGTTATTACTATGCATGAACCTCCTACTTGTGATAAGCAAACATTTAAATTATTTAACTCCCCGTAAACATCTACATTAAGAATATTTCCTTGATAAGTTTTTGTATCTTGAAATATTAAAGGAAGTTCCCTACTTGGTTTATTAACTTTAACTTTCATCTTTAACTATTTCTATTATTTTATTTCTTAATAATTCTTTAAATGCTTCTCTTGATATAATGTATCCATGATTATCAGTACCACAAATTGTTAGATATGTATCTGGAAACAATCTGTTTGGTGAATAGTTTAAATGATTTTTCCAGAGATCAATTTTGCAGGTATCATTAATAGAAAAGTATTCTGTATTACTATCTGTGTTATTTAATATTCTAACTTTCATTTATGTTGGATCTCACTACTCTAAAAATACCAGATCTTAGACAAAATCTAAAAGATATTTTATCTAATATAATACCCTTACCGCCTATCTTATGTAATAGTACATTATGTATATGTGTTTCTCCATATCCTTTCCAAGGAGAAACTTCCAATACATCTCCTGGTCTAAAGTTTTTATATCTCCATGCAAAAGGAAGATCCTCTTCTTCTATTAAGAGTTGAACTTGCATTTCATTGCCCAAATTCTTTTTTACTATCAAGAATTTCTATATACTCTCCAAGTAATAATTTTCTATAATTATGTTTTGAAATAAAGTAACCATGTTCGTTAATTGGGCATATAATTAATCTATTAGATGTATCATGTGAACTTGTATTCTTGGGGTGATCTTTCCAATATCTAATTTCTAGAATATCTCCAGGTACCCAATTTTTTGTATCAGAAATAAATGGAATTGGTTTAAGTAATTTAATCTTCATATATTAGTTCTATATAATTATTTCTAAGTAAATCTTTGAACTGTTCTCTGGTTAGAAAGTTTCCACTTTGATTTAAATCTTGTCGACAAATTGTAAGAATGTCTTTTTGACGAGAGCTTCTTTCTGACCACATTGGGTGATCTTTCCAAAGGAGTAACACAGTTATCTCATTTACTTGAAACATTTTAAGCTTGTCATGTGAGTTATTTATAATTCTGCATTTCATTGTATATCTTCTTCTATTATTTTAATTTTATGTTCTCTTAAAAGTTTCTTAAATATTTTTCTATCTATAAACCAACCTGTGTTTTGCATATCTTTACACAAGATCAAAGTATCCGATTCTCTGGGACCTCCGATACGATAATGGGAATGATGTTTATATAAACAAATTTCAGCAGTAGTACCTTCTTTCCATATCTTACTCCATATCTCAAAACTTTTAAGTATAAAAATTTTCATAAGTTATATCTCTTTTTTAAAAGGAAGAATAGCGTTATCCTTAATATGAAAATTTAGACTTTCTTTGGATGTATAAATAAATCTCTTTCTATTTACTACTGATCGTAATATAAAGTTTGTATAAGACTTAGTGTATGATACTGTTACAACCTCTCCTCTTTTGAATTGAGTTGTATAAGACCGAATAGAATTGTCTTTCACGATTATAACGTAAACTTTCAAATGTCAAATCCTTGCCTTTGTACCTCTTCTTCGATTACACGAAAGGGTGGTTTAATATCTGTTGTTATTATGTTGTCTAAGAATTGATCAGAATAAGATGCTAACTTATAATGATCTTCGAATAATTTTTTTTTCAAATCTGTTCTGTTGCATATATGAAATAGTAATCTTAACTCTTCTATTGATTCACAATAGAAAGATACAATAACTGATTGAAATTCTTGTTCTTCTTCCTTCTCTTTTCTTGTAAGAAAAAATTTCATAGTTAATTATCCTGATTTAATATAATTTGTTTTTCAACTTCAGATATACCTATTAATTCTACCTGGCTTTCTAGAATACCGTAACGATAAGATTTACCATCCCAATTGTCTGGCTGAAATCTTATATAAGAATCAGACGCATATTCGCAAACAATACCAGTAACACCCTTTTTTATCCATTCATTTTTTAAAGTTCTAACTCTATCACCTATTTTAAACTTATGCATAGTTAGTTGTTCTGATTTAGGATAATTTGCTTCTCATCGTTATAAGATATACAATTTATAGGAATAGTTTCTACTGGATTACCTTCAATCAAATCTAAACTGTTAGGTGAAAAGTTAGCAGTATATCTTTGCTGAAATATATAAGCTTCTCTTTCAAAAACAACAACAATAAGAAACTTATCCCTACATCCTCTATAATAACTTTGAATGTCAAGAATTGTACCTACCTTACCACGAAGATTATGTTGAGTAGATCTTCTATTAACTCTAACCTTATCACCCACATTAAATTTCATATTAGATATCCTGATTAAGAGTTATTTTCTTTTCTTCAATCAAAATTGAATTGAAGTTTAATTGATCAATTGATTGTAAATCTTTTTCTGAGCATTGTTTTCTACAGGAAGGGTCTGTTTCCTTCACACAAATAAACCATTTCTGTTTACACCCGTGCCATATTTGATAGTCAATATTCAATATCTCTTTAGGAGTTTCTTCTTTAAACACTCAAACACTATCTTTTTTCATTTCAAACATCCTGATTAAGAATTATTTGTGATTCATCAAGAACATAACTCAAACATATTAACCCAACATGCCTAATAGGAATGACAAAAGAATTTTCTTTTAGAGTAATAGCTGGTATATTTCCATATAATCGAATAACTGCTTTAATAGTAAATATTTTATCTATTAAACCATACATCTTTCCATCCCAGCTATATCTTACAATATCATCTTCTAGTGAAGAACAAACCCTTACTTTATCGCCAATCTTAAGATCCATTATATTTAATCCCTCTTTTGTGATTTAATTGATGTATTTATAAAAGATCTGCTACAGACATGCAGCAGATCTTGAGATAAATAAACCTAAATTAAACTCTGTTAATACTTCCGTTACTTCATCTCTTCGCCGAACATGAAGACGTATTCTTTCTTGATCTTTGCCTGCATTTCGGTCAAGCGCTCGATCATGCGCTGAGCTTCGATAACATTGTTCACATTGTAGTCTTTGAAGTTCAGTCTTTCTTTTTCAATGATAGCTTCCTGATCGATTTTTTTGTTTTCTGCATCATCGTAAGCAGCGGACATCTTGCGTTGAATGGCTTTGCGAATTTGCGGCTTCTTCGCCGCTTCCAGCACTTCTTTCGCAGCACCGAAAAATTTGTCGAAAAAACATCCTTCTCCTTCTGCTACTTCAGTGATTTCTTTTTCGTCTTTTGCCATATTAATGGCCTCCTTTATATTTAGTTTTGATTTAATATTATTTGTTCTTCTTCTAAAAAGAACGTTGTTTGTAGAGTTCTGATTCTCTCAAGCTCCTTAATAGCATATTCTTTTA